>Ga0255782_10000058_pt1 | contig 95737 bp, 91 predicted proteins | sample 101ome_26_FD_179980 | JGI IMG/M metagenome (GOLD analysis project Ga0255782, IMG submission 179980) | Coastal salt marsh microbial communities from the Groves Creek Marsh, Skidaway Island, Georgia - 101408AT metaG (version 2) | ecosystem: Environmental > Aquatic > Marine > Intertidal zone >...
AGAAAAAACTGACCATTAACAGTGAATACGGTGAATTCACTTACAATTAATCTTTAGTAGTTTAGAAGGAGGACTTAAGAATATGTTAGATAAATTAAATGTAGTAAAACAGCGCTTCGACGAAGTATCAGATTTGATCATTCAACCCGATATCATATCTGATCAGAAACGTTATGTTCAAATCAATAAAGAGTACAAGGATCTCAAGCTTTTGATGGACAAAAGAGATCAGTATCTAGCGCTTACCGATAATATCAATGAGGCTGAGGAAATCATTGCCGATGGCAGTGATCAAGAAATGCTTGAAATGGCGAAGATGCAATTAGAGGAGGCTAAAAATCAATTGCCTACTCTAGAAGAAGAAATCAAATTCTTATTGATACCTAAAGACCCTGAAGATGCCAAAAACGTCGTGATGGAAATTAGAGCAGGAACGGGTGGTGACGAAGCGAGTATCTTTGCAGGTGATCTCTTTAGAATGTATACCAAGTACTGTGAGAGCAAGGGTTGGAAAACCAATGTGATTGATCTCAGTGAGGGAACTGCAGGTGGTTATAAGGAGATTCAGTTTGAAGTCAATGGTGAAGATGTTTACGGTACCCTTAAATTTGAAGCTGGAGTACACCGCGTTCAACGTGTCCCTCAAACGGAAACTCAAGGTAGAGTTCATACCTCAGCTGCAACAGTGATGGTGCTTCCTGAGGCTGAAGATTTTGATGTACACATCGATCCTAAAGACGTTCGTATCGATTACTTCTGTTCTTCTGGACCTGGAGGACAATCGGTAAACACTACTTATTCCGCAGTGCGTTTAACACACGTACCTACAGGACTTGTAGCTCAATGTCAGGATGAAAAGTCTCAACACAAAAACAAAGACAAAGCATTTAGAGTACTTCGTTCGCGTTTGTACGATATGGAGCTCGCCAAAAAACAAGAGGAGGATGCAGCGAAGCGTAATTCTCAGGTGAGTAGTGGAGATCGTTCTGCTAAGATTAGAACCTATAACTATCCACAGGGAAGGGTGACGGATCACAGAATCAATTTAACCCTTTACGATCTGCAAAATATCATGGGTGGAGATATTCAAAAAATTATCGACGAGTTAATGCTTGTTGAAAACACAGAAAAACTAAAAGAAGCCTCAGAATTATTCTAATATGAATCTAGAATTGCTCCTTAGTCAAATTCAAAAAAAGCAATCCTTCCTTTGTGTGGGATTGGATGTAGATTTGGATAAAATTCCCGCTCACTTATTAGGGGAGGAAGATCCTATTTTTGCTTTTAACAAGGCGATTATCGATGCGACTCATTCCTATGCAGTAGCCTACAAACCCAACATTGCTTTTTATGAGGCCTATGGAGTAAAAGGTTGGCAAGCACTTGCTAAAACGGTTGATTATATCAATTCTATCGATGAAAACCTCTTTACGATTGCTGACGCCAAACGAGGAGATATTGGAAATACTGCTTCTCGTTATGCAAAGGCTTTTTTTGAGGATTTAAATTTTGATTCAGTTACAGTTGCGCCTTATATGGGAAGAGATTCTGTAGAACCCTTCTTGGAATTTAAGGACAAATTTACCATTCTTTTAGGTCTTACCTCTAATCCTGGAGCATCTGATTTTGAACTTCAAGAAATTGATGGTAAACCACTTTATATGGAGGTGATCGAAAAGTCCGCTACTTATAAAAACGCACATCAATTGATGTATGTCGTTGGAGCGACAAAGGCATCCTACTTAGCTGATATTAGAAAGCTTATTCCAAATCACTTTTTGTTAGTGCCAGGTGTTGGAGCGCAGGGTGGAAGCCTTTCAGAAGTTTGTGAATACGGTTTTGCAAACAATGTGGGATTACTCGTCAACTCTTCGAGAGGAATCATCTATGCTTCGAGCGGAAAAGACTTTGCTCAGGTGGCTGCAAAGGAAGCGCAAAAGCTTCAACTTCAGATGAAATTAGAACTTGAGAAACGTTTGTAAAGAAAAAAAACAAAACCGATGCTCCCATCGGCTTTGCCTCACTCAAATAAAACTAAACTTTTTAAAACTTCAACACTGTAGTGGAGTTGTGTGAAGGATAATAAAAAACAATCTCTACATTTATAACGCAGCTGTAATTGCTTTATTGTATGAGGATTAAATTTTTTTATGAAAAAATAATTGTCTTGTTGTTGTAGACAATTGTTTTGCGGTTTAAATGCAGTGAAATAGCCTTAGATAGTACAATTTTTTCAAGATCTCTACCCTTTGAAATAAAGTCTTGAACCGAATGAATGTGAGATACCAGAGTGGTGTCTTGTTCGATGATTGGTCCAGCGTCTAAATCCTCGGTCACATAATGTGAAGTAGCTCCGATAATCTTAACTCCTCTGTCAAATGCAGCGTGATAAGGTCTTGCTCCAGCAAAAGCAGGAAGGAAGGAGTGATGTATGTTGATGATCTTATCTTCGTACTTGTTTATCAAATTTGGAGATACAATTTGCATATAGCGAGCTAGAACGATAAAATCGACATTGTGTTTCTCTAAAAGCGCTAATTGTTTTGCTTCAGCCTCCTCTTTAGTTTCCTTGCTAACTGGAATATGGTAAAAAGGAATATTAAACTGTTTAGCTACAGCTTCAAGATCGGCGTGATTTGAAATAATAAAAGGAATTTCAACTTCCCAATCCCCAGCCTGATATCTAGAAAGTATATCGTATAAACAGTGGTTGAATTTAGATACAAATACCGCCATTTTAGGTTTTCTAGCTGTATTGTACAATTCATAGGTCATCTGATAACGATCAGCCACCTGAGCTTTAAATTCTCTTTCAAAGCGTTCCTTGGAGACACCATCCTTTAATACGAGTTCTGTTCTCATAAAAAAGACGTTGAGGTTTCGATCTACATGTTGATCTAAATAGACAATATTTCCACCTTTTTGTTGAATGAAATTGGTGGTATTGCTAATGATACCAATTTGATCATTGCAATAGATGATGATGCAGAGTTTCATTTAAGATATTTTCAGGCAATTTAAGTTCCCTCTCCATATCTCGCAAGAGATGTGAGGCATTATTACAAATACGTTAAGGGATGTGATACTATTAGTAAGAAAAACTCTTAACCCACTTTTTGTAAAGTTTGCTGAATTGAATGGCTTCGTATTTAAACAAAGAGATGTATTCTCTGTTATTTGAAGGGTTGTTTTCCAATCCGTTACAATAAGAAATAAGGTTAAAAGAAATAGAGTCTACTTGCTTTATAGAATACAGGCGCTCCTCAATATTTTGAGTTTTTGTCAATTTTTTAAGACATTTTCTAAGTAGTTTAATGTCGTTATTAATAGACTCGAAGATTCTGTATTGAAGGCTCCAGTGTTTGTATGAAGACATTAGCTCAGGGTCAAATGACTCATTAACAGCTAATGCTCGACTTATTTGGTCGATTTCAGCTGCTTTATGGTATACAGACCTTGCGCTATGTTTATTGTGATTCATACTTTAAAATTACACCTAATTGATGTATCTTTACCTAAATAAATAAGGTGAATTTAATTTTTTGACTAATAAATTAAGGTAATATTAATATTTTTTTTATGAATTTAAAGCTTGATGATAAAGATTGGAAAATACTATTTGAATTGCAGCGTGATTCGAGAATATCCATGGCTGAATTAGGAAGAAAAGTAAGTTTATCAAGTCCTTCAGTTCACGCTCGAGTTTCGAAGCTCGAAGATAAAGGAGTTATACATTCTTATAAGACAATGGTGGATCACATCAAGGCTGGTTTTCAATTAAAGGCCATGATTATGCTTCGTGTTTTTATGGGAAAACTAAATCCTTTTTTAGATGTTGTTCCGTCTTTTAAAGAAGTTGTAAATTGCTATCGTGTAACTGGTAATGAAAATATTATCATGGAGGTAGTGTTTGTAGATCAATTTCACTTGGAAAAATTTATAGACAAACTCATCAAATACGGAGAGACTAGAACACATATTATTCTTTCAGAAGTCGTATCGGATGCTCCACTAAACAAACCGATTAAGTTATGATTAAAAAATTGATTTATTTTTCAATAGTCCTATTGATGTTTGTCTCTTGCAGTGATGGTAAACGCTATCACAAGGAAGAAGAAATTTCAAAAAAGGCAGCTGTAACTTCAACCTATGATTTTGAATTTGATATAAAAAATCATCAAGAAATGCTCAATGAGGAATATGCTAATCCTAAAACATCACCCCTTTACGACAGGCATCGAGTTGATTTTGAAGGCTTGGATTTCTTTGCTCCTGATGAGCGTTTTAGAGTTAAAGCACGTTTAATTGTCACTCCAAATACGACTCCTTTTATGATGCCAACCACCAATAAAAAGGTTGAAAAAGAGGAGCGTGTCTATGGAATACTCGAATTTGAATTGTTGTCAAAAACCTATCAACTCGAAGTATATCAAAGCTCTGATTTAATGAAAACTACTCAATACGCTGATTATTTGTTTTTGCCTTTTACAGATCTTACCAATGGAAAAGAAACTTACGGAGGGGGGCGTTATATAGATCTTAGAATTCCAAAATCAGACAGTATCATTGTTGATTTTAACAAATCATATAATCCTTTTTGCGCTTATAATGTCAATTATGCCTGTCCGAAGGTTCCAAAGGTGAATCACTTAGAAGTAGCGATCCAGGCTGGAGTTAAGAAATTTAATCCATAAAAAAAAAGGCAGCCGTTAAGCTGCCTTTTAATGAAGAATTGAGGTATTCTTCAATCACGACTACAGTGAAACGATTGCTGCAAGAACAAAAGAGCTTAAGCTTTTTGAAGTTCCGTCTAAAAATGCAGCGTCAGATGATGAGTCTAATCTAAGTTCAGGCTTTAAGATTAAGTTTCCGATGGTTGCAGAACCTGTAAGTGTTAATGCAATTACTGAACTGTCTTCGACTCCGGTTCCAATAGCGCCAAAGTCACCAGTTTCTGCAAAATATTCACCTCTTAATCCAATACTAAATGAATCAGAAGTAGCTAATTGTGGGTATAGGGCAACTCCAGTAAATCCAATTTCATCAGACTTATAAGATGCAGCGTTGATTCCGAGGAAGAAGCTATCGCTTAAATCAAAACCTCCAGTATAATCAATTTCATAAGCTCCATCATCCGTTAAAAAGTTGAAGTATTGACCTTTGATTCCAAATTGAGCTCCAAATGCATAGCTACCAGTTGGGTTGTATTCAGTCATGTCTGTAGGGTTGAATACACCTAACATTAAAGAAATATCATCTGCTAATGTGAAATCTGCTTTTATTCCAGTGTGGCTAAATGGACCATATGAGAATAGGTAAGAGGTTGAGTAGTTAAAGTTAGCGGCAGGAGCAATCACTTCATAACCTAAGAATGTATTAAAGTTACCCATTGATAAGGTTACTTTGTCACTTACATTCCAGTAAGCGTATAATTGGTTAACAATGTTTCCTGTAGCTGAGTACATTGGAGAAGCAAAAATAGCGTCAGTACCTCTTGGTCCGAATACTAAATCTGCAACAAATCCTGATTTTTCTCCCTCATAAGCTAATACTACATTGGCCATTCCTAAGGCAAATCCATCTAAATTAGCGAAAGAAGATCCTGGAGCTTCTGGAGTAGATCTAAAATAGGTGTCGATAGAAGCACTTAACTTAAGTGGGCTTTCTTGAGCGAATGTTACAAATGCTACTAGTGAAAGAACTAAAGTAAATGCAATTTTTTTTGTCGGTATTAAAAAGTTGTTTAAATTCATGGCTGTAAAAATAATGTTGATATAAATTTTTGCGAAAACTAACTAAACTAAACAATGAACGGAGCGAGCTAATCGCTCCGTTTGTTTTTGTAGTGTTTTCAGTTATTAGTGTTGGTTGAGACGGAAATCTGAATAAGCGTTCATTCCGTGCTCGTGTAGGTCTAAGCCTTCTAATTCTTCTTCTTTTGAAACTCTGAGTCCCATAGTTTTCTTAAGAATGTAAAGGATGATGAATGATGTAGCGACACAGAAGATCCCAACTGCAACTACACCTTCTAATTGGTATAGGAACTGATCCCATCCTGCTAAGTCTCCAAACATTCCAACTGCTAAGGTTCCAAAGATTCCAGTTCCTAAGTGAACTGCGATAGCACCTACTGGGTCATCTAATCTCAAACGATCAATAAAACTTACTGCAAGAACGATGATTACTCCAGCGATCAAACCGATTACAATGGATTCCATAGGAGACATTAAATCAGCTCCAGCAGTGATTCCAACGAGACCACCTAAGATTCCGTTTAAGAACATGGTAAGGTCAAAGTTTTTGTAAAGGATCGTCGATAAGATAAATGCTCCAAATCCACCTGCAGCTGCAGCTAATGAAGTTGTTACTAGTACGAGTGATGTAGTTCCAGGATCAGCTGATAATACAGATCCTCCGTTAAATCCAAACCATCCTAACCATAGGATTAATACTCCGGCAGTTGCCAATGGAATATTGTGACCTGGAATCGCTTTGATGGTTCCGTCTTTTCCAAATTTTCCAATACGAGCTCCTAACAGGTATACTGCTACAAGTGCAGCCCAACCTCCTACAGAGTGAACAAGTGTTGATCCAGCAAAGTCATAAAAACCTGCGTCATCACCACCTAGGGTAGAAAGGAATCCACCTCCCCATTGCCATGATCCAACAATTGGGTAGATTAATCCAACATATATGATCGTAAAGATCATAAAGGAACCTAATTTAATGCGTTCTGCTACTGCTCCGGATACAATAGTTGCAGCGGTTGCAGCAAACATTCCCTGAAATAAGAAGTCAGTCCAATAGGTGTAACCTCCATCGGCATAAGCAGCGGTAAGACCTCCATCAGGAAGGCTTAATCCAAATCCTGAAAATCCTAAGAACCCGTTGAATTCACCTGGGTACATCAAATTAAATCCTGCGATAAAATATAAGAGTAATCCTGCGGTGATGATAAAAATGTTTTTAAATAAAATGTTGATGGTATTTTTTTGTCTGGTGAGCCCGATTTCTAAAAATGAAAATCCTAAGTGCATAAAAAACACTAATGCTGTTGAGAGCATCATCCAGATGTTGTTGGCGGTAAATAATCCTGCGTCCATGTTTTATGTTTTTTGAATAGCTTTCGCTATGGTTTTATTTTGTTTTAACTTTTGAGCTTCTTAGTTGATTCCTTCGTGTCCGTCCTCTCCAGTTCTAATTCGGTAGGCTTCACTGATTTCAGAGACGAATATTTTGCCATCTCCTACGTTTCCAGTTCTAGCAGCTTTCATAACTGCTTCAATAGTTTTGTCTAAGAAATTGTCAGAAACTACAATGGATAACACTCTGCGCTGGATATCGGTTGTGCTATATGAGATTCCACGGTAAACGTGTCCTTCTTTTTCGTTTCCTACTCCAGTTACATCCCAGTAACTAAAGAAATTGACTTCGATTTCATGTAATGCGTCTTTTACATCGTCGAATTTTGATTTTCTGATAATTGCTTCAATTTTTTTCATAATGAATTGTGTTAAATCAGTTTTTTTTAATGATTGTGGTTCAAAAGTAGATATATTTTTATCTATACCCCTAAAAAAATAGGGGTATTATATAATAATTATCATATTAATAATTTTATACCCTATAAAAATGAGGGTATAATAAAAATATAACCTATAATTTTTTGATAAGTATTAAAAAACAGGGGGGTGCTAACAAAAAAAAACAGGAATAGATCCTGTTTTTGTGTTTTAAAGGGGGTATTGCTTTAAAATAAAGCTATAAAAAATCTAATTATGATGTTTTGGTAAGGTAAAGACCAGCAAGTACCGCTAAGATACCTACAACAACACTCGCTAATACATAGAGTGCTAGATAGGTGTATTCACCAGCCTTGAGTAAATTTTGATTTTCTAAAGCAAAAGTTGAGAAGGTGGTAAATCCACCACAAAATCCAATAACGAGTAATGCGTGTTGATTGGAATTGATGAGTTGATAACGAGAAGAGAGTCCAATGAGGATACCAATAAGCAAACTTCCTAATATATTTGATAGGAAGGTTCCTAAATAGAAATAACTAAATGAAGGGTTGAGGGTTTTGCTTATTAGAAATCTCAGTACAGAGCCTAATCCTCCACCTAAAAAAACAAATGCTATAGTTTTTAAGCCTTGCATTCTAGTAGTTTAGTTGTTTTTTGATCACAAATAGGAGTGCAATAAATACGACAAAAGCAATAGCGACCCATTTAACTCCTTTGTAATTTTTTTGGTGTAATTTTTTATCCTTGGCGTAAGAGCGAAATATAAAGACCGCAAAGCCAATTACAAATAATACTGCAAAAATGATTTGTCCTTTTGTGAACATATTCTCTATTTTTACACAAATCTAATGAAAATACCTACACATGAAACACAAGATTAAAGCCGTTCAAGAATTTCACAAAGCTTTTGAGTTAGGATATAAAGATAGTCCTCATGCAGATTTAGGTGCAGCAAAGAATCTACTTCGATTCAATTTAATGGATGAAGAGAACAAGGAATACTTGGAAGCAGCTAATAATAACGATTTAGTTGAAGTGGCAGATGCGCTTGGAGATATGCTTTATATTTTATGTGGAACTATCATAGAACACGGAATGCAGCATAAGATCGAAGAGGTCTTTGAGGAAATTCAGCGTTCGAATATGAGTAAATTAGGAGCCGATGGTAAGCCGATATACAGAGAAGACGGTAAAGTACTTAAAGGTCCTAACTATTTTAAGCCCAATATCAAAGAAATTTTAGATAAGTAATTACCTTATATATAGGTATAAAAAAAGCATCTTATTTAAGATGCTTTTCTTTTATAGTTAATTCTTGCTCTTAGAATGCAGCAACTCTCCATCCATAGGGATCTTCAGATTTGTTTTGCTGAATATCAGTAATGATCTTTTTAAATAGATCAGAGTACTTGTTCTCAATTTCAATAAGCTCGTATTTTTCACCTTTATATCCAAATCCTTTGATAGGACTTACTACTGCAGCAGTACCAGCTCCAAACATTTCTTTGAGTTCTCCTGCTTTGTGAGCTTCAATCACTTCACTAACTTTGATTGGACGTACTTCAAAATCAATACCCTTGTCTTCTGCAATTTGAATCAAACTCTTACGTGTAATACCATCTAAGATACTTTCAGAAGTTGGTCCAGTGAGGAGTTTGTCTCCGATTCGAATAAAGATATTCATCGTTCCAGCTTCTTCGATATATTCATGAGTGTTGGCATCAGTCCAAACGATTTGTTGAAATCCTTCTTTCTGAGCTTGTAGAGCAGGGTAGAAGGATCCACCGTAATTTCCACCAGCCTTAGCATAACCAGTTCCCCCTTGAGCAGCTCTTGAGAATTTCTCAGCAATCTTAACTCGAACTTCACCTGCGTAATAGGATTGAACAGGAGAACAGATAATGATAAACATATATTCATTAGCAGGAGAGGCCGCAACCCCTTCTTCAGTAGCAATTACAAAAGGTCTGATGTAAAGAGAGTTTCCATCACCAGATTTAATCCACTCTTGGTCTAATTCTAAGAGTTTAGATAAACCGTCGCAGAAGTAATCTTCTCTGAAAGCAGGCATCGCTAGACGCTCAGATGAAATATTGATACGGTTGAAATTGTCCATTGGTCTAAACAACCATACTTTGCCGGCATCATCCTTGTAAGCTTTCATTCCTTCGAAGACTTCTTGTCCGTAGTGAAATACTCGGGCAGAAGGAGCTAGACTTAGGTTTTGATAAGGCTTGACCTCTGGGATACTCCACTCACCATTTTTGTAGGTTGAGATCATCATATGATCTGTAAATACTTTTCCAAAACTCAAAGATTGGAAGTCTACATGTTCAATTTTTGATTGAGTTGCTTTTTCAACTTTTAAAGGAGTCCCAAATGATTTCATTTGCTTTTTAATTAATTATGTGTGTAAAATTAAAAATTATTAAGGATTGGGATTCATTTTTTTAGGATTAATTGTTGAACTTTGAACTATGAGTTTACCTAAGCGAACCGTAATTACAACAGGGGATGGATCCAAGACACTTCATATGGAAGATTGGAATGAGCAGTATCATTCCAAACACGGAGCTATTGCAGAGGCTTACCATGTATTTATTAAATCTGGATTAGAGCATCTAAACAAACAAAATATCGATATTCTAGAAATAGGTTTTGGAACAGGACTCAATGCATTGATTACCTTCAGTGAAGCTCAAAAAAATAGGCTTCAAATCAACTATGTTGGAGTAGAGGCTTATCCTGTACCATTAGAGCAGGCTATTGAAATGGATTATGCTACAAAAATTGAGGGAGAGGGCTTACATGAAGTATTTCAAAAGATGCATAAAATTGAGTGGAATAACCCAATTGAAATCAATACTGAATTTAGACTCACAAAGAGAGAGCAAAAGTTTCAGGAAATTAAAGATCAGAACTGTTTTGACTTAATTTACTTTGATGCTTTTGGATATAGAGTACAACCAGAGTTGTGGTCAAAAGAGATTTTTGAAAAGATGTATCAATCCCTAAAAGATGGGGGAGTATTGGTAACTTATGCAGCGAAAGGAGTAGTGAGAAGAACAATGCAAGAAGTTGGTTTTGCAGTAGAAAGACTACCTGGACCTCCTGGTAAACGTGAAATGTTACGAGCTACGAAGTAGTGAGAAATATTCATGCGAGAGAAGCGAGCATAAATATTATAGTGCAACGAAGCATACATGCGAGAGAAGCGAGCATAAATATTATAGTGCAACGAAGCATACATGCGAGAGAAGCGAGCATAAATATTATAGTGCAACGAAGCATTCAAGCGAGAGAAGCGAGCATAAATAAATAGAACAATGAAAATTGTATAATTAAGGGATATGTGCGGAAGATTTGGTTTTGCAAAAGGTATAGATGATTTTTCAAAGAAGTTTCATATTCCAATGGAATCTCGATACAATATTGCTCCAAGTCAACAAATTGTAGCAGTTAATGAATCCTTTTCTGCTTTTAAAGCCCAATGGTCATTTCTTCCTAGTTGGTCCACTTCAACAAAACCACTAATTAACGCTCGAATTGAAACTTTAGATGAAAAGCCGAGTTTTAGAGGTTATCAAAAGTGTTTAATCCCTGCTTCTGGTTGGTTTGAATGGAAACGATCTACAACAGCGAACATCCCATACTATTTTACTACAACTGATGATTGGTTTTATATGGGAGGTATTATTATTGAGAATCAAATCGTTATTCTTACTAAAGAAGCCGATCAGCATCTAGAATCCATTCACCATCGAATGCCCCTTATATATGCTAATTCTTATGATAAGATGTGGGAGCTCGATCAAATAAATCATAAATTAGCCGAATCAATTGTTCCTTATTCGGTAAGTGATAAAATCAATAAGGCGAATTATGATTACAAAGATTTATTAACACCAATAGACTATCCCTCACAAGGATCGTTGTTTAATTTTTAAAAAATAGAATGAAAAAATTACTCTTAGCATTTTTCTTAATCGTTTCATACACAAGTATTGCTCAAGAAACCTACACTTCAGAAAAGAGTGTTAATGCATTTAATTTGTTGATATTTAAAACATTGGATGTAACTTTTGAAAACTATATCGATCAAGAGAGTAGTTGGGGTATTAGCGCCTTAATGGCACTCGAAGGTGAATCCCGTTTTAATGCGGATGCACCTTATTATTACGAATCTCTTGCAATTACTCCATTCTATAAATTGTATTTTGGAGATCGTCCTAATTCGGGATTCTTTATTGAGGGATTTGGAAACTTAAGCTTTGGTAAGGTGGATCGTTGGTATTATGACTATGACTACTGTTATGAATGTAGTTCTGTGTACTATCCATCAAATCCCATAAAATCCTACACCGCATTTAATGTGGGATTATCGCTTGGAAAAAAATGGGTTACTAAAAAAGATATCACCTTTAGTGTTTTCGCTGGAATAGGTAGAGCTTTAACGGTTTCTAATGATGGACCTGGCTTTTTTCCAAGAACTGGAATATCCATTGGTAAACGCAAGTAATTTTTTTCTAAAAAGAGTTTGTACTAGAAGTAAAAAGCCATTATATTTGCAGCCCATTACAATGGAATTGGCCTCGTGGCGCAACTGAATAGCGCATCTGATTACGGCTCAGAAGGTTGAAGGTTTGAATCCTTCCGAGGTCACAACAAAACTAAAGCTCATTCGAAAGAATGGGCTTTTTTTGTTTCTTATGAATTAATAAAGGATTTAATTTTTATATATACACCTTAAGGAATTATTCTTGTAACAGCGTTTGAAGTTTAAAAGGAATTAGATTAATTCAACTTTTTTAAAGAACAAATTCGAGTATAATTCTTAATTTTAAGGATATTTTACACAAATGACACACGAATTTAAAACCCTTGTAGAACACGCCCATAAGTGGCAAAAGGAAGGTAAAAAATCAGTTTTGGCATCAGTAGTTGCCTTAGAGGGTTCTTCGTATAGAAGACCTGGGGTTCGCATGCTTATAAATGAACAAGGAGAAGCTGTTGGAGCAGTTAGTGGTGGTTGTGTCGAAAAGGAAGTACATTTTCAATCGCTTTCTGTTTTTAAAGAGGGAACCTCCAAAATGATGACCTATGACGGAACACTTCGTTTAGGTTGTGAAGGAATCATCTATGTACTTATTGAGCCTTTTGAAGTTTCAGATGATTTTGTTCGAACATTTAACGCTACTTTGGAATTGAGAAGTCCTATGAAAATAGTTTCTTATTACAAAAAAGAGTTTGGAGTTTTTGAGGGGATTGGTACTGAAATAATTATTGATAATACTCCATTTACCTTTAACAATTTTAAAAAGTCAGATTCGGATTTAATTACCTTCGAACAGGAGCTGCCGCCTATTTTTCAATTGCTTATCATTGGAGCAGAACACGATGCAGTTCAGTTGTGTAAAGCGGCATCTAATGTAGGTTGGCAAGTAACGGTTATGGCCTCTGCTGATGAACAAAAAACCATCGATTACTTTACAGGTGCTCATCAATTGGTGACTCCTCTGTTCGATCAAATTGATACATCAAAAATAGACGAGCAAACAGCTGTAGTTTTAATGACTCATAGTTTTAATAAGGACGTTCAGTATTTGTCTGCTTTACAAAATTGTACTCCAGCATATTTTGGACTGTTAGGTCCTAAACATCGAAGAGAGCGTTTAATCAATCAATTTTTGGAGTTTAATCCAGAGGTCGATTCCGATTTTATAGAGATCCTAAGAGGTCCAGCAGGAATCAATATAGGGGCGGAATCAGCACAAGAAATTGCAATCTCCATTATTGCAGAGATTCTTTCTGTTCTTAGAAATCAAGAGCCGATCGTATTAAAAGATAAATCAGGAACGATTCATGCCTAAGGTCCCCATTCTTTTATTAGCTGCGGGAGCTTCATCACGAATGGGTTCTTCAAAGGCATTACTTGATTGGAATAAAGAACCCTTAATTGTTTCTAGAATACAAAATTTATTAGCAACTGGGCAAAAGGTATATGTAGTATTAGGAGCCTATGCAGACACCATTATCCCCGTTATCAAAGGATTGAAAGTGACCATTTGTACGAATACTCATTGGGAAGAGGGGATGAGCACATCCATAGCTTTTGGAGTAAAAAGTATCCAATCGAATGAAGAATGGGTCGATGGAATTCTCATAGCCACTATTGATCAGCCATTAGTTGACAATCAACATCTTAAAGCAATTTTGGCTAGCTTTAAAGAAGGGCAACAACAAATTATAGTTTCAGAATCTAGTAATGGATGGCGTGGAGTTCCTGCACTTTTCGATGCTCATTACCTTGAAGCATTGAGTCGTTTAAAAGGTGATACAGGAGCTAAAACAATTGTACAGGTACATCCTGAAAAAGTTTATACAGTAAAGGGAGGTGAAAAATTAGTTGATATGGATACTCCAGAGCGCTATCAGCAACTTTTAAAAGCTACCCACCAATTGTGATCATCGATCTATTTTTTGAATGGTGATTTGGATCGGCAAACTTTTCATTGGTATCTAGTCCTGCTCTTACAGCAGCTTTCGCTAGTACTGCTTTTTGAATAATGGGTTCAATAGATTCTCCGTTTCGATGCGCTGTTAGTAAATCAGATTCTTTTTCTGAAAACAAGCAATTTCTCAATTTTCCATTAGCAGTTAAACGCAGGCGATTGCAAGAATCACAAAAGGGATTCGTTACCGTACTAATTATTGCGAATGACCCTTTAAAGCCCTTAATTTTATAGTTCTTTGCCGTATCGTTTGGGGCGTCTTCTATTTTTAATACGGAATCTTTAGGGTAGGACTCATTTACTAATTGGTTTATTTCCTCTAAGCTAACTGCTTTTGAACGGTCCCATCTATTGCCATCAAAAGGCATGAATTCAATAAAGCGAATGGAAATTGGGAGCTCTTTAGTGAGTTCAATAAAATCTAAGATTTCAGAATCGTTAGTTCCTTTGAGCAATACGACATTTAACTTTATTTGGAATCCCTCATCAATAAGTAAATATAAATTTTTTATGACCTTCTCAAAGTTTGGTTTCAGGGTCATTTCTTGAAATCGATCGGCTATTAAGGTGTCTAAACTCACATTGATAATGGATACCTTGGACTTTTTTAACTCAGAAATGTATCGATCAATATTAACTGCATTGGTGGTCATCGCAATGGAGACATCAAGTGTAGAAAGCTTTTCAATGATCGTTGTAAAATCTTTTCTAACTAGAGGTTCACCGCCCGTTAATCGAATCTTATCCACTCCATTTGCAACGAATACTTTTGCAATTTCATAGATTTCATCGGCAGTCATTAATGCGGGAGAAGGGGATAGGGGAACTCCTTCTGCTGGCATGCAGTAGGTACACCTTAGATTACACTTTTCTGTAAGAGAAATTCTTAAGTAGTTGTGATTTCTACCGAAGGAATCTTTTAATATGTCGGTGGTCAATGCCATTAATGTCTTTTGCCTTTAACTACATCGAATAAGTGTAATATTGTTGGAAATACGGCCTCCAAAGACTCAGTTGCTCCTTTAGTAGATCCTGGTAATGCAAGAACTAAGCTTTCCCCAATAAGTCCAGCAACCGATCTCGAAAACATAGCAAATGAAGTGCGTTCTTGCCCATAGGCTCTCATGGCTTCTTCTACGCCTGGAAGTTGTTTATCTAAAAGGGGAATTAAAGCATCTGGAGTGTTATCTCTCGGGGAAATACCCGTACCTCCACAAAAGAGGATGAGTTGTACACCTGCCTTAGAAAGTGTTTTTGCTCGTTCTTGAATTCCGTTCCTATCATCTGAAATCACATCGTAGTTTGATATGGAAACTCCTTGTTGTTCTAGTAATGTACAAAGTGCTTTTCCTGCTTTATCTTCTCCTTCTCCTTTTGAGATAGAATCAGAACAAACGATCACAGCCCCTTGGATACTTGCTTGTATTTTTTGAACATCCGATTTGCCACCTGTTTTTGACAACAATTTTATCTGTTCAATACTCACCTGTTTGTCGATAGGTTTAAGCATGTCGTACATATTAAGTGCTACTACAGAGGCACCGTGCATGGCTTCCACTTCAACTCCTGTTTTATAAATGGTTTTAACAGTACATTTAATCTGAATTTCTAAACCGTTAATTTCATATTCAAAACCCGTGTATTCTATAGGTAATGGATGACAATCGGGTAGTAACTCAGGGGTTTTCTTAACTCCTAATAAACCGGCAGCTTTACTCATTTCAAAAACATCTCCCTTGGGGACTTGTTTGTTGTTAATAGCTTCGATAGTAGCTTGGCTCCCCACCTTTACAATGGCTTGAGCAGTTGCGATTCGCAAACTGTTTTTCTTATGTGTAATATCGACCATAGTTACTTATTTTCTTTCCATTGATGAGTTTCGTCTTCGAAGAGTTCCTTCCCAAAAATGGGAACATTTGCTTTAATTTCATTCACTACTTCTTGTAATGCATTAAAAACGGTAGTTCGATGCGCTGCAGAAACAAACACAAAAATACAGATTTCACCTGCCTTTACCTTTCCAATACTGTGGTATATGTGCATACAGTGAATAGGGTGCCTCTCAAATGTGTGCTCCTTAATATCATGACAAATTTGATTGGCCATTTCTATTTGTGCAGTAAATTCAATTGCTTGAACGATTTTCCCCTCGATTTCATCGGCCCTCACTTGACCTAAAAAAATATCATGAGCTCCAATTCCTGTTTTGGATTGATGAGCTGCAATAGATTGTGCTATTTTTTCAGGAGTGATGGCTCCTTCGACAAAGATATTTTTAATGCTTTTTTTCATGCGTTTATGTTACAGTCATTTAATTCGATATAAGACAAATCTTCCTCGATTACTTGTTTAACAAGGGATTCATTTCTTCTAAATTGAAAACTGTTTTGTTGATTGGTTAATAGATTAATGCTTACAAGTTTACCACTTAGAACTTCACCTAGGTTTAATATCATTTTCAATACTTCATTTGCCTGATAGGTGCCTAAAATACCTGGTAATACTCCCATTACACCCGCTTCTTCACAATTGGGCACCTCTCCTGCTTTAGGTGGTGTGGGAAACAAACAGCGATACGTTGGACCTCCTGCATAATTAAAAACGGATAATTGGCCTTCGAACTTATAAATTGCAGCAAAAACAAAGGGTTTGTTTAGTTTAATGCAGGCATCATTAATTAAATATCGCGTTCTAAAATTGTCTGTGCAATCCACGACAATGTCATAGGGTTTTATAATTTCTAGAGCATTCGAAGTAGTTAGTGCAACAGGATAGGATTTTATGTTTAGTTCCGAGTTACGAGCACTTAAAAGTTCTTTCGCAATATCCGCTTTATTTAAATCAAGATCCTGTTCTCTAAAAAGCACTTGTCGTTGTAAATTGGAAAGGCTTACGGTATCAAAATCGACAATTCCAATGGTTCCCACTCCAGCTGCATTTAAATAGAGCAATAGAGGAGCTCCAAGCCCACCTGCACCGATGACTAAAACTTTTGATTCAGCGATTTTTAGTTGACCTATAAGTCCTACTTCTGATAATGTGATATGTCTGCTATAGCGTTTCATGGGCTTATCCTCCAGAAAAAGGAGGGAATATATCAATATTTTTAGAGGTTATTTCATCTTCTAGTTCACCAATGGTGTTGTTTTGTGCAATTTTCAAACTGAGTTTCTTTAGGTCAGGGTATTCATTTTCAAGCCATATAACAAGCTCTTGAATGGTGATTGCTTCAACATCAAGCACCTCTTTTGATTTTCCAACCACTTCGACTAATTTTCCGTAATAGGTAAGGGTTACATCCATTATATTAGTAATAATTTAAAAGAAGCAGCAGCTAGTACCACTACTAAAAGATACTCTAGTTTTTGATTGTTCCACTTTTTAGAACCGTAATAACTTCCCATAAGTCCTCCAGCTAAAGCTAGGATGATCATAGGTAGTATGGAAGTAGAAAAGGCAACACCAGAGCTGAATTGTCCAATGAGTGCGGCTGAAGAATTAACCCAAATAAATAATGCGGAAATTGTAGCCGCTTCTTTCATTGAGGACCAGTGTAATAGTAAAAGTACAGGGGTTAAGATAATACCACCACCAATTCCAATTAATCCTGAAAAGAAACCAATAAGTCCTCCTATCAGTATGGCTTGATATGGGGATACGTTTTTTACTGCCTTACTGCTCGATGGCTTGTAAAGCATTCTTGCTACAGCAACTAATAAAAGCAGGCCAAGGATTTTTTTGTACAAATTAGGGTCAATATTAAAAACGCCTCCAAGGTAAGCTGCTGGAATTGATCCAACGGCAAACCATACAAATAGCTTAAATTTAAAATGTCCTGCTTTGTAATATTGGTAAAATGAAATACCCGCAACAAACAAGTTTAAGATCAGAGCGGTTTGTTTCATGATCTCGTTGGGAAATGAAAATAGCGCCATCAAAGCTAAATAACCACTGGCACCACCATGTCCAACACTGGAATAGAGAAAGGAAACTACAGGTAAAATAGCTAAGAAGTAAAAAATCGGCTCCATGATTAATTCGGAATTAGCCATGTTTTTGCACGAGTTCCTTTCTCCATTAAGGTTGTATAAGACGGAACAAATACTAAGGCATTCGCTTTTGAAAAACTTAGTAATGTAGCCGAATTGTGTTCATCAATAATATGAGCTTGGGATTCATGAACAAGAGCTTTTAAGAAAAGCGCTCTACCAAATTTATTAGAGATACTCGAATCGATGGTGGTGTGTATACAAGATAATCCATCGCTCTTTTTTCCTAATAATTTATGGAGGATTGGAACAACGTATACATAAAAACAATTGAGTGTCGAAGCGGGATTCCCTGGAAGTGCAAAGACCATTTTTGAGTCTTTTTTTCCAAAAAACAAGGGTTTTCCTGGTTTTTGATTCACTTTATAAAATTCTTCTTGTACTCCTAAATTTTCTAGCGATTCACGTACAAAATCGTAGTCGCCTACCGAAATACCTCCAGATATTAATACTAAATCGGATTTTAAGGCTTCCTCAAGGCTGTTTTGAGTATCCTCTAAAGTATCTTGAGTATAATAAATCGAACAATTTTTAATTCCTTGTTGATTTAAGGCTGATTCTAAAACAACACTGTTGCTTTCAAATACTTTTCCTTCTTGAAAGGATTCTCCAGGTTTTAAGAGTTCATTTCCAGTAACGACGATAGCTACTGAAGGCTTGTTATGGATAAGCACCGATCGAATTCCCATACTTTGCAAAAGTCCTATCGAAGATGGATTTAGAATATGTCCTTTAGAAAACACAAGATCTCCAGCGTTCATTATACTACCAATAGGACGAATATTTTGTCCTTGCTTAGGTGCTTCTTCCAATAGAATGGTTTGATCTAAACGGTTTGCTTTTTCTTGAATTACAACAGAATCGGCTGAGGAAGGAACCATGGCTCCCGTAAAAATGCGAACTGCTTCTCCAGGATTTAAATGAAATGTCTTAGAGGATCCTGCAGCCATTTCACCGACCACTTTATAAGTAAGGGAATCATGAGATTTTAATGCATAGCCATCCATGGATGATTGAGCGAAGTGGGGTAGAGATATCATTGCAATGACGTCATCTGCCAAAACACTTCCACAGATACGAGAAGAAACAGCTGCAAAAACGCTTGTGTTTTTTACAGCTGTTTGATGTATGAGTTCTAGAGCTTTTTCTACTTCAATCATTAAGATTTATTATGAATTTAATTCATTGATAAATGGTTGATGGTAAAGACGTTTCCCACTGGCGCTATATATTGCATTGGCAAGTGCGGCCTGTACAGGTGGATAAGGAGGTTCTCCCATTCCAGTTGGAGCGATATCGCTCTTTACAAAATCAACAGAAACTTTCTTAGGTGCTTCGTGATGTCTAATGAGTCTGTATTTATCAAAATTGTCTTGCTGAGGCATTCCATCTACAAAACTTAATCCGCCATACATAGCAGTTCCAATCCCATCTACTGTCCCACCCTCAGCAAGGTTGGTTGCTGCATCTGGGTTGACAACGATTCCGCAATCTACCGCTGCGAATACCTCGTCAATTATAGGTTTAGAACCATCCATGCGAACATCAACTACGTTAGCTACATAGGATTGATGACAATAGTAAGCAGCGACTCCTCTTTTGAGATCTTTTTTGTCTTCTGCACCCCATTTGGCGTTTTTCTTAACGAGTTCCAAAACTCCTGCATAGCGTTTAGCATCGTAATCATTACGCTCTCCAACAGGCTTGTCTTGGGCTCTTTTTAAAAGTTCCAATCTAAATTCTAAAGGATCTTTTCCAAGTGTTTCAGCTAATTCATCAAGGAATGATTGTTCTGCCGATGCGTTAAAATTAGAGCGGGGGGCTCTGTAGGCACCGATGGTAATATTTGAAGGAATCACCCATTTTTCAGCTAAATAATTATCGATAGCTCCAGCTGGGAATCGATTTTCATGTAAAGGGCTTTCAGGAATTCCACCTCCAATGACGTGTATCGCAGTGAGATTGTTGTTTTTATCGATTGCCGCTCTATACTTTAACGTATAAGCAGGACGATAAGTTCCATAGGTCATGTCATCTTCTCGAGTATAGACCAGTTTAATAGGAGCTTTCACATGTTGAGATATCAAAGCTGCTTCAACAACAAAGGTTCCGTAGAGACGTCTTCCAAATCCACCCCCCATTCGACTCAAGTGAACTTCAATTTTTTCTCTCGGCATTTTTAATCGAGTAGCCACAGAACCTTCAGCAGCTTCAGGAGTTTGAACAGGACCCGATAGGATCGCGCGATCCTCAGTGACATCCGCAAAGAAGTTCATAGGCTCCATCGTATTATGTGCTCTAAAAGGGGCAGTATAGGTTCGTTCTAATACTTTTGCAGCTTCTTTAAATGCCTTTTCTGGATTACCATCCTTACGAGCTGTTTGAAGTGGTAGTCCAGAATAATCATTTAATTTTTTATTGTGATCAACTGAACTCTCTAATCCAGTAGGAATGGACACATCAGTTGCATTGCCACCCCAACCTGCTTGCTTAATGGTGGTTTTTGGCATATTTTGCCACACTACTTTAAGTACTTTTTTAGCTTTCATCACCTGCCAAGTAGATTCTCCTACAATCACCACCTGTTCATTAAAGGCAGTGATGTCGGACCAGCCTCTCGCATCTTCATCATTGAAGGTATTGATGGTAAATACATCTTTGATCCCAGGCATATTGATGACCGAAGAGGCATCGAAAGACTTTAAGACTTTTCCAAAAGCAGGGGGGTGTACGATCATTGCTGTGAGCATACCCTCTTCTTTAATATCTAAACCAAAGAGGGGTTTTCCAGTAACGATATTTTTCCCATCGACATTCTTTTTGGAGTGTCCGATGATTTTATAATCAGCTAGTTCTTTGAGTTCCACTTCTTCTGGTACCTCTAAGATAGATGCTTTCTCAGCAAATACACCGTAGTGATCTGATTTTCCAGAAGCTTTATGAGTAATAATTCCATTAGAAGTTGTGAGCTCCTCAATAGGAACACTCCAAGATGAAGCGGCTGCCATCAATAACATTTTACGAGCAGTGGCTCCTGCTTGTCGTAGAGGAACCCAACTACTGCCAATTGATCTAGAACCACCCGCAATTTGCCAGTTACCAAATAGACCCACATTAAGTGGAGCCTGTTCTACAAGAACATTTTTCCAATCGATATCCAATTCTTCGGCCACGAGCATCGGCATCGAAGTCTTTACGTTTTGACCGATTTCAGGGTTGGGTGACATAATAGTTGCTAGGCCGTTTTCTCCAATCTTTAAATAGCCATTTAATTCATACCAATTATTTGGTAACGCCATCAGTTCTCTTTCAGTTGAATTACAAGATGCAAGCCAATTGAAACTCAAAATGATTCCACCAGAACCGAGGGAAACATTTCTTATAAATTCTCTTCTTGAGGTTTTTGTTTTAAATGTAGACATGATCTTAATAATTAACTGTTAGACGCTCTTTTGATGGCTTTCTTTATTCGAGTGTATGTACCACAACGACATAAATTTCCACTCATTCCCATTTCGATTTCTTCATCAGTAGGATGAGGGTTGTTTTTAAGAAGAGAAACTGCAGTCATGATCTGTCCAGTTTGACAATAACCACATTGAGGTACATCTTCTTCCAGCCAAGCTTGTTGTACAGGATGTTCTCCATTTTCTGAGAGTCCTTCTATAGTAGTAATTTCACTGTTTCCAACCATAGATACTTGAAGTTGACAAGCTCTGGTTGCCGTCCCATCTAAATGAATAGTACAAGCACCACATTGAGCGATACCACAACCGTATTTGGTTCCAACGAGATTTAAATGATCTCTGAGTACCCATAAAATGGGAGTATCTGGTTCTACATCGACTTGATGCGATGCTCCGTTAACCTTAAGTGTAAATTGAGCCATAGAGTTTAAGAATTAGTTTGTATAGTTTGTCGATAAAGACAAGGACACAAAAGATAAGAATTATTTCAGTTTGATGTCAGAAAACACCAAAGGTTTAAAGAATGTTTAACAAAAAAAGCAGTCTAAATGAAATCCAGACTGCTTCAACAGGATTAAAATTAATTATAGAATGATTCGAATGAGCGAAGCTCCAAAAGAAATCGAAGTTCATTTTGTGAAAAATGACATTAATCTAACTGGATTAGGAGAACCTACTTTCCCTCCTACCTTCGCAGCTGTAGCAAACGCTTTATACAAGGCTACAGGTAAGAGATATTATAAACAGCCTTATTTGAGTTCAATATCCTAACTAGAAAGATACTATCCTTTTTAGCTCCTCTAAAAAGTTTGAACTTTCGTCAGAGGAGGTCACTAAAGCGGAGAATTTGTCAAAATTGATGGATTCTCCGTTTTTTATTTCACTTTACTTCCTATTATTGGGATTGATATTAAAATAGCATTTATCACTCCTAAATTTTAACTAGATAATAGTACTTCTCTATTCACTTGGGTTACTCCAAGCGTTTTTTTAGTATACCTACTAAAAAATGAATCCTCACTAATGTAACCTTCGTTACACATAAAATAAGATTGGATGGTTAACTTTAGAATGTAAATCAATCAAAACAAACACCATGAAATCAAACTATCAAATTTTAGTAATCGGAGGAGGAACAGGAGGAATCATGACTGCTGCTCAATTTCTAAAAAAAGACAAAAATTTATCTATTGCAATAATTGAACCAGCGGATACCCATTGGTACCAGCCTGCTTGGACTCTAGTTGGAGCTGGAACCTTTGATATGGCTAAAACCAAACGCACTATGGCAAGTGTAATGCCAAGTGGAGTGGATTGGATTAAAGATTATGCCGTTGGATTTAACCCAAATGAAAATATTGTAAGAACAAAATCTAATGGAGATATTAGTTATGAGTACCTAGTAGTTTCTCCAGGTCTTGTTATGGCACCCGAACTCATCGAAGGTCTTCCTGAAGCACTCGATAAAGGAGTAGTGTGTAGCAATTATACCGATCCAATTCACACTTGGAACGTACTTAAAAATTTCAAAGGAGGTAACGCTCTCTTTACACAGCCTTCTACACCTATTAAATGTGGAGGTGCTCCACAAAAAATCATGTACTTAGCGGCTCATTATTTTAAAAAACACGGATTGGCAGATAAGACGAACGTCATTTTTGCAACCCCAGGCTCTGTGATCTTTGGAGTGCCAGAAGTAAAAGCAACCCTGGAAAAAGTACTACATCGTTACAAAGTGCATTTTAAACCATTTTATGCTCCTTTTAAAATTGACGCTGAAAAACAGATTGCTTATTTTAAATACGTTGCTCCAGAAGGAGATGATTGTGTTATGAAAACCGAAACCGCCATTGGTGAAAAAATCAGTGGAGAAACAGTGATCGAGATACCATTCGATATGCTTCATTTAGCGCCACCACAAGCAGCACCTAAGTTTGTTCGTGATTCAGAATTAGCCAATGCTGATGGTTGGTTAGATGTCAATATCAATAGCTTACAACACAATAAGTTTGCCAATGTATTTGGGATAGGTGATGTTGCAGCACTTCCAACTGCTAAAACGGGGGCTGCAATTCGCAAGCAAGTACCTGTTGTAGTTGAAAATATCTCACGATTGATGAACGCTCAAAAAGAAATGGACGCATCTTACAAAGGTTATTCTTCATGTCCACTGGTGACAGGATATGGTAAAATGGTACTCGCAGAGTTTGATTATAACAATAAGTTTACTCCAGATCCTAAATTAAAGCAGATGCTCATTTTTAATTCTGCTAAAGAACACTGGAGATTGTGGATGTTGAAAAAGTTTATGCTTCCATATTTGTATTGGAACAAAATGCTGAAAGGCGAAAAAGTGTAATTTGTTTTGGTTGATTGGAAAAGGGTGGTGCTTTCGGGTACTGCCCTTTTTATATGTGACCTGTGTTACTTAGAGAGTAACTATCAAGGATTACTTTTACTTTTTTAAAATTTAAAATTATGATGAATAGATGTATTAGAGCCATTGCAGGAAGCTTTGTGCTCATTAGTGTAGCTTTAGCAGTGTATGTGAATATCAATTGGCTGTGGTTTACTGTTTTTGTTGGTGTGAACCTCATTCAATCATCAATCACCAAATGGTGTTTAATGGAGACTATTCTCAAAAAGTTGGGAGTAAAAGACAGCTCATCTAAGGCTGATTGTTGCAGTTAATTTAGACTGATCAGCTTTATCAATAGTCGTATAATAAGTATTAATAACTTTTTGTTTAACTCGAGGGTAATATCTCTTATTTTTGAATGAAAATTATAGAGCATTATAAAAAGAATTAATAAATAATATTATGTCAGTAGAACGAATTAAAACACTCATCATAGGATCAGGACCTGCAGGATATACTGCTGCAATTTACGCCTCAAGAGCAGATTTGAAGCCTGTAATGTATACAGGGATGGAGCCAGGAGGACAATTGACTACCACTACAGAAGTCGATAACTTTCCAGGATACCCAGAGGGGATTGATGGGCCAACAATGATGGTTCAACTACAACAACAAGCAGAACGTTTTGGAACGGAAGTTCGCATTGGAATGATCACATCTGTAGAATTCTCTGATGAGGTTCGTGGAATTCACAAAGCAATTGTCGATAATAAAACCGAAATTGAAGCTGAAACTGTGATTATCAGTACTGGTGCAACTGCTCGTTACCTTGGATTAGAAAGTGAACAACGCCTTAGAGGAGGAGGAGTATCAGCATGTGCTGTTTGTGATGGTTTCTTTTATAGAGGACAAGATGTAGCCATTGTAGGTGCTGGAGATACCGCTGCAGAAGAAGCTTCGTATTTAGCTAATATTTGTAATAAGGTAACCATGCTAGTTCGCCGTGATGAAATGCGCGCTTCAAAAGCAATGCAACACCGCGTTAATAGTATTGAAAATATTGAAATCAAGTACAATACTGAAGTTGATGAAGTATTAGGAGATCAAGTTGTCGAAGGGTTGAGAATGGTCAATAACCAAACTGGAGAAAAAGAAGAAATCGCTATTACTGGATTGTTTGTAGCCATCGGTCACAAGCCTAATACTGATATTTTCAAAGGTCAATTAGATATGGATGAAACAGGGTATTTAATAACCCAAGGAAAATCTACTAAGACTAATAAACCTGGAGTATTTGCAGCTGGAGATGTTCAAGACAAGGAATACCGTCAAGCTGTTACAGCAGCTGGTACAGGTTGTATGGCAGCATTAGATGCAGAGCGTTATTTAGCTTCAAACGAATAAAACACCTAGTTGTTTTTAGAATCATAATGGGTATTGATGAGCTCTGTAAGCTTTTCAATATCCATTTTTGTATGTCTAGCTGTGATGACAATTCTGTAGATCAGAGGATCTTTTTCTGTTGGGTAGTTAAATTTAGTCATCAGAATTTTATTCGCTTCTAATAGTTCGCAAAGCTCATTATCTCTAAAACCAAACGCAGGGTGATCTTTGTGGAAATGGAACTCCTCTGGATGTTTCAATTGTTTTAAGAACAGGCGGATGTTTTTATGGAGTTTTTTATACTGTTTTTCGTAGATCTCAGAAGATTTTACAAAGGCGTATAAATGACCTGGACTCGCTGGTGATGCGCCTCCAAAAAAAGAAGTTTCTTTGATCTTATTGATGCGTTTTTTACTGCTGATGATAGCACCTGCTCCAATTCCAAAACCTTTACCCAAAGAACAACAAACAATCAGCTCTTTTGGCTTGAATTCTTTTAATATCCCATAAGAACCAGTTCCATTTTCAGTGATTCCAATTCCGTGGGAGTCATCCGCTATTAGGATGCACTCTTGAAGTGGTATTTTATGAAGCCAATCATAGGTTGGATAGTTGTTCCCAAAAAAATCAATGGTGTCTAAATAGATGATAGGGGTTTTCTTAGGTCCTTTGGCAATATAGGCGTTTACAGACTCAATAAAACTCTCGTAGTCAAGGTACTCTTTGTATTTCTGACGTTCGAGTGCTGGATGGGTGTTGGGGCTGTAAAAACTCTTATAGCGTTCTTCTTTAAACAGAGAAGCGACTAGTTGACCTGCTAAATAGCCAGATGAAACAGTTAGTGCTGCCTTAGCACCACAGACTTCAGCGAGTTTGATTTCTGCTTTTTTGTAAATATCAAGGCCAACATTCGATAGTCTCGATGCTCCAAAATGAACTCCGTACTTGAGAACTCCTTTGAGCATCTTTTTCTTAAACCTAAAGTGATGGTAAAGTCCGAGATAATTGGTTCCTCCATAGTATGTATAGAGTTCTCCCTTGTGTTTTATTTTAGTACTAATACTTCGCTTGAGTTGTTTCATAATCAAAACTTATAAAAGCGCTACTCCTGATCCTCCTAATTTAGGATAGTGAATCACAGCATTTGAATCGATATAGACTCCTTTTGCAATGTCTTTTGCAAGAAGTAGTGCACCGTCCATATCTACATAATCTAGATAGGGTAGTAGTTGTGCAATCGCAGAGATTCCAACGGTGGATTCAGTCATACAACCGATCATTACTTTTAAACCAAGCGATTTTGCTTGACTGATCATTCTCTTGGCTGGAGTAATTCCACCACATTTAGTCAACTTGATATTAATACCATCAAAATAGGGAGCGCATTTGACAACATCAGACTCTACAATACAGCTTTCGTCGGCTATGATGGGAAGCTGTGAATGCTCTTTAAGTTGTTGCATTCCCTCCCAATTGTCTGCCTTGAGGGGTTGCTCAATAAATTGGACTCCTAAATCTTTTAATTCTTTTGAGTAATCGATACACTGCTGGGCAGTCCATGCACAGTTGGCATCTACTCTAAAGATAGCATCAGTTTCCTCTCTTAAAGATTTTACAATCTCAACATCCTTATCAGTTCCCAATTTAATCTTATAGATGGGCCAGGGTTGTTCTTTCAACTTTGCCTTCATCTTGTCGATTGTATCGATCCCAATGGTAAAATTAGTCGTCGGTATCTGATCTAGGGTAGTTCCCCATAGTTCATACAGTGGTTTTTGATGGATTTTACCCCAGAGATCATAAGCAGCTAAGTCTAAAGCACATAGAGCAAAACTACTCAACTTGAATTGCTCTAACCAAAGATAGAATTGCTCGGGATCTTCAAAGCTATATTCTAAAAGAGCTTCTTGAAGCTCTAAGAGCTCTGATTTCATCCCTTCTATAGTTATCCCATAATAGGGATTTGAGGTTGCTTCTCCATAGCCATGATGGCCGTCTAGTGATAACTCAACAATTAGAGTGTCTTGAATATCGGTACTCTCCCTTGCAATAGTAAAGGTGTGTTTGAGTTCTAACTGATATTCTAAAAGTCGTAGTTCCATTTCAAAAGATGAAGAATAAATATAAACAAAAAAAGAGTTGATTGAATCAACTCTTTTTAATCATTTTCATCTGTTGGTTTACTGCTCGCAATCCAAGCATTCAAGCTGGTTGTTTGAGCTCATTTTCCAAAGGTGATCGGCCATGTCTTTTCGGTAGAAATCCATATTGTTATCCACCTGATGTGAAATATAATTCGCAGTGTTTGAATCGAGCTGAATCACTGTGTTTTCTGGAAGATAAAGATCGATTTCAACTTCTTGAGCCTTTATTTTACTGTCTGTAGGAGCTGTAAAGTAATTGTTGAGATAGAGTGTATTAGAAGTTAACTCATAATCATAAGCAATCTTTTGAGCACGCTCTAAGGCTTTTTTGTAGTTTCTTCCTTTGGCAGTTCTACTGACTTCAACGGTTGGATTTGCTCCATTTGAATTGTGTACATCAAATCGAATGTGTCTTGAGAATAATATTTGTTCACCATCTTGATCGTATGACATACTCATATGATCAATGTTAAAAAGTGGATCAACACGATCGTAATGTTTTGAAGTTCTCATTTTTACATAGAGGGTGTCCACTGCTTGTAATTGTTCTATTTTAGGATTTTCACTAACTCTTATTGATTCAGTAGCTACTTGATTGATGCTGATGAAAATCAGTGCAAAAATACTGAGTAACCAAGCACCTAGAAGACTTAATTTAACCACACCGCTCATTGGTTTGATGTTTTTGATAAGGATTTTAAGCCCTAAGTACATCAACATAAAGAAGGGGATTCCAATGGCTAATATCAAAAGTATAGAACTCAACCATACTGGAAAATCTACAAATGATTCTGCTAAAAAAATTGGAGCGATATCAGATCCAAAGTTGACATCGATAAATGAAAAGGTAATAAATGTGATAAAAATAGATATGATAACAGCAAAGGATACTAAAATCAATATCACTCCAATAAGTTTTCCGGCAAAAGCAAAGATTCCTGTGATGAGTTTTCCTAAAAAGCTAAAGAAGGAACCCACAATGCTGGTAATCATTCCAAAGAAGGATGATCCTGTTTCTTTTACTTTTTTACCAGTTTCGTCTAAATCGAAATCGTCTACTTTTTTTTTAACGTTTTCAAAACCTTCTTTGACCTTGCGCTCTATATTGCTAAGGTTCGCCGCTTCACCTTTCATCTCAAGTTTTTGAGCAGTAGTAGCAGCTTCAGGCACGATAATCCAAAGAATTAAGTAGGCGATAATTGGAAATCCTCCAAAGAATAATACGATAAAAATAAGTCTAACCCATACTGGATCAATACCTAGGTAATGTCCAATTCCTGAACACACACCTCCGATGATTTTATCATCAGTATCTCTGTAAAGTCTCTTGGTTTTGTTGGATTTTTTCGATCCAGTAGTTTCTTCATCAAAGATGGAGTCGTCTACTTGATAATCGTCTGGTTGTCCAAGTTTTGCAATGATATAATCTACATCATCTTTTGTAACAACTTCTTTTTCTTTAATTCGTTCTGAAAATAGTTCAGCAATTCTAGCTTCTATATCAGCGATAATTTCTTCATTTCCCTCAGTACCCTTCAATGATTTTTTTACAGCATCTAGGTAGGATTGAAGTTTGTCGAATGCCTCTTCATCGATGTGAAAAACGATTCCAGCGAGGTTGATATTTATAGTCTTATTCATGATCTGCTTATTTAGTAACTTTTTGAACAGCGTTTTTTAATTCATTCCAAGTTTGATCTAGTTCCTTGGTGAACTCTCTTCCCTTTTCTGTAAGAGAATAGTACTTTCTTGGAGGACCTGAAGTTGATTCTTCCCATCGGTAGTCCAATAGGCCAGAATTTTTAAGTCTTGTAAGTAGGGGATAGATGGTTCCTTCTACAACAAGCAACTTAGCCTCCTTAAGAGCATCTAGGATTTCTGAGGTGTATTTATCTTGTCCGTCCATCACGGAAAGAATACAGAATTCCAGTACTCCTTTTCTCATTTGTGCTTTTGTATTTTCAATATTCATATACTAGAATTTTAATTCATATAGTACTTTCTAATGCAAATATATGTATAAAAGATAGTAGTATGCAATACAAAGTACTATATATTAACAAAATATTAACATATAAATCATCTCTAGGAGCTTAGTTAATTGAAAACATTACTTAAATTTATAAACAAATAAATCCTATGAAGCCTTCTAAATACAATTGGTTTATGTTTTTTAAATTGCCATCTGCATGGTGGTGTGGTGTTCGTTTACATCATTTAGAAAATGATAAAGCAGTAGTTCGTATTAAACACAGTTGGTTTAATAAAAACCCTTTTAAATCGATGTTTTGGGCAGCACAGGGAATGGCAGCTGAGTTTTCAACTGGTGTTTTGGTGATGGAAAAAATTCAGCTTTCGAAAAAACCCATATCCATGCTCGTTGCCAATAACAAGGCTAATTTTTCAAAAAAGGCTAGGGGAACCATTACTTTTAGTTGTTCCGATGGTCAATTGATCGATCAAGCTATTGAAAAAACGATTGCAAGTGGTGAAGGCCAAAAGTTTTGGATGACTTCAAAAGGAATTGATTTAAACGGAGACTTAGTTTCCAATTTTGAATTTGAATGGACTATAAAATTAAGAAAATGAACGCACACGAAATCGATTATCGCATCCAAGGAGAAGAGATGCAGTTTGTAGAAATTGAATTAGATCCACAGGAAGCTGTCGTTGCAGAATCTGGATCTTTTATGATGATGAATGACTCTATAGGTATGGAAACCATTTTTGGAGATGGTTCCAAACAAAATGAAGGAGTGATGGGTAAATTGTTTTCTGCTGGTAAACGTTTACTTACAGGAGAGAGTTTATTTATGACGGTCTTCTTAAACCATGGTCAATCAAAGCGACAGGTGAGTTTTGCGGCTCCTTACCCGGGTAAGATCATACCGATTGACCTCTCAGAACTAGGAGGTAAGTTTATTTGTCAAAAGGATGCCTTTTTATGTGCAGCCAAGGGAGTCTCTGTAGGTATTGAATTTTCTAGAAAACTGGGTAGAGGTCTTTTTGGAGGTGAAGGATTCATCATGCAAAAACTAGAAGGAGATGGAATGGCATTTGTACACGCAGGTGGAACACTAGCCAAAAAGGAATTAGCTGCAGGGGAAACACTTAAAGTCGATACCGGTTGTTTAGTTGGTTTCTCTCAGCAGGTCAATTACGATATTGAATTTGTCGGTGGTATTAAGAATACGCTTTTTGGAGGTGAAGGATTGTTCTTCGCTCAATTGACGGGCCCTGGTACTGTATATGTTCAATCACTACCTTTTAGTCGCTTAGCTTCTAGAATATGGGCTGCAGCTCCAAAAATGGGAGGTCAACGCAAAGGAGAAGGCAGTATATTGGGAGGAATTGGAGACCTGATTGATGGCGATAATCGCTTTTAGTAATGATCTCGAATAAGTCTGAGAACTTCACCCATTTCTTTTTTGACAACTGATGTTGGTTTGGTGTAGTGATTGTTCATAAAACTAAAGATCAAAGTAGTGCCGCTATTGGTTATTAAATACCCACTGAGATTAAAGTTGTTTCCAAGGCTTCCTGTCTTAGCGTATATATAAGGTCGATCGGTTCCATTAAACCAATGCTCTAAAGTTCCCGTTTCTCCACCCACTGGAAAAAATTCTAAATAATTGGGGCTTTCCTTTTGAATCTTTTCAAGGACTTGAACCATTGAGATGGGGCTAAATAGATTGTATCTAGAGAGTCCTGAGCCATCAACCCATCTTGGCTTTTGTTGTAAATCAGTGAGCAGTGTATCGATGACATAGCGTCTAATGTCATAGGAGTTTAAACGATTGTAATGGTTGTTAGATGCGTTTAAAAGCAACTGTTCTGCTAAAAAATTATCACTTACCACCATCATTTGTTTGAGGATGCTATCTCTTTTGATTCCTAAAAGCACCTGATCAAATTTGATGGTTCGATCTTCGCTTAATTCAATCTTTTTGTTGAGTTCTAGCGACAGCAAATGAGCAGTTAGACTATCCGATTGTATAAATGGTATATGAAGTGTATCATTTTTAACAAGAGGAACATAGAATTCATTGGAGTAGTTAGCTCTCTTTTTAGGCATTGAAAAGGCTGTCATTTGACTACTATTAACAAAGTATTCAGGCTTAAAACTCGCTTTACCATCGACAGTTCTTACTTCGAGTACATTTCCGTAAATCGGCAAAGCAGAACGTTCTGGTGAAAAAGCAGCATCGTAATCTTCCCAAGCCCAACCAGGGCCAAAATGATCGTCCTCTAACTGACCTTTAAGCAGTTTAATGTGCTCCTTGTCCTTTAAAAAGTGATAGATGGTACTGTCCTTAAAAAATGGATGAAACAAACTAGGATCTGCAGTTCCTTTGATATAAATAGTGTCTTCTAAAGTAGTGTATTTAAGCGCTTCAATACGCTCTGGAATCAATTTTAGTGAGCTGTATAAAGTGAATATTTTAGTATTACTCGCTGGAGTAAAAAATCGGTTCCCATTGATATTAACAAGAGTGTCTTTTGTCATTGGATTGTAGACAAACAACCCAGTAAAATTATTTTTAAACACCTGTGAAACAGTGATCTGTTCCTGAATTTGACGTTGGGTTTTACTCAGTCTTGGGGAACATGAAACTATGAATCCAAGAAGTAATAGGATACTAATTCTCTTCATTTTATTTTTTTAATGGGCTAATGATTTTTACATCATTAAAGGCAATTTCTCCTCTAATCACTCCTGAAATGACATCTCTCAAGGCCTCACTAATATGAAGCTTAAGCTCATTTTTGTGATAGATTAACGAAATCTCTCTGGCAGGAGAAGGATTTTTAAAGCTTCTGATATTTGACTTTTTTGAATCTGATAGATTTCTGGTGTTGAGATAAGGAAGTAAGGTCATTCCAAGTCCTTCATCTACAAGATTGATCAAGGTTTCAAAACTTCCCGATTCAATATTAAAACCTGAATTAGTTGTTTTTAAACCACCACAAATATTTAAGATTCCATCTCTAAAACAGTGACCATCTTTTAAGAGAAGAATGTTTTGATCGTCTAAATCTTCAGCATTGAGTTCTTTTTTTTCTAATAAGGAATTGTTGTGATTGAGATAGGCTACAAATGGTTCATAGTACAGAGGTCGCTCAACAAGACCATCGTTTTCCAAGGGTGTAGCTGCAATTGCAGCATCCAATTTACCTTCGTGTAAGTTTTTTATAATCGTAGCAGTGTTTTCTTCCTTGATGATTAAATTGACCTTGGGATATTTGTTGTTAAAAGCCTTTAAAAACAAGGGGAGTAGGGTAGGCATTACTGTTGGAATAACTCCAATGGTAAAATCACCACCAATGAATCCCTTTTGTTGATCTACGATATCGCTAATTCTAGAGGCTTCATCGACTATGTGTTTTGCCTGCTCTAAGATCATGGCTCCAACCCTTGTGATTTCAATAGGCTTTTTGGTTCGATCAAAGATTTGTAGATCTAATTCATCTTCTAGTTTTTGTATTTGCATACTCAAAGTAGGTTGGGTCACAAAACAGTGTTCAGCTGCTTGAGTAAAATTTCTGTATTCTGCTACAGAGAGTAAGTATTTAAGTTGTGTAATAGTCATCGAGTATCAATTATAACTATAAAGATATAAAATATATAAATATTACTTATATAAAATAATAATTCAAATAGCATAAATTTATACTATAATTACAAACCAATAAAAATCAATACGTTATGAATACAAATAGCATCGGATTATCTATAGAAAAATCAGCTCAAATCAGTGGATTACTCAATGAATTGTTGGCCAATTTTCAAATCTATTACCAAAATTTAAGAGGAATACACTGGAATATTAAAGGTCAATCATTTTTTGATCTTCATGTGAAATTTGAAGAACTCTACAATGACTCCAATCTCAAAATAGATCTAATTGCGGAGCGTATTCTAACCCTAGAACACACTCCACTTCACACTCATGAAGACTATATAAAGGTTGCAAAGATTAGAGTAGGAGTGAATGTCAAAGAGGCAAAAGAGGCTATTGTACTAATTTTAGATTCACTAAAAGAGCTCATAGTCATCGAACGATCGATTTTACAATTAGCTGCAGATGCTTCAGATGAAGGAACTGTGAGTATGATGAGTGATTTTATCGCTGAGCAAGAAAAGACCGTATGGATGATGAAAGCTTGGTTGGCTTAATTCGTATGGGTTTTTGAGGAATCACTAACTAGTGAATTGATTTCAGAAAGTTCACTATCGGTGAGATAACGCCATTTTCCTATTTCCACATCTAAGGGTATGTTCATGATACGTACCCTTTTTAATTTAGTCACCTTGTATCCCAAATATTCACACATTCTGCGAATCTGTCTGTTGAGTCCTTGAGTAAGGATTATTCTAAAATTGCGATCGTCAAGTTGCTCAACAGTACATTTTCTGGTGACCTGACCTAGAATTGGAATTCCATTGGACATCTTTTGAACAAAATCAGCTTCGATCTTTTTGTTAACTCTCACGATGTATTCTTTTTCGTGATGGTTGCGAGCTCTAAGTATTTTATTGACGATATCTCCATCTGAAGTTAAAAGGATTAACCCCTCACTTGGCTTGTCGAGTCGTCCAATAGGAAAAATTCTTTTAGGGTATTTGATATAGTCGATGATATTGTCTTTTTCAACACGGGTGTCGGTAGTACAAACAATTCCAATAGGTTTGTTAAATGCGATATAAACAGGCTTTTCATTCTGATTTTTTACTGGCTTTCCATCGACAGCCACAACATCGCTTTCCGATATTTTAGTCCCCATTTCTGGTAGCTCCCCATTAATGGTTACTCTTTTTTGTTCGATAAGCTTGTCAGCAGCCCTTCTAGAGCAGTATCCAATCTCACTGAGGTATTTGTTTATTCGAATTTTTTGGTCACTCATAAGGCAAAGATACCAAAAGACTTATTCAATTCTATTCTCATCAAAGGCAGAAGGTAATAATTTTGGAATAAGGCGTATAAATATAGGGAGTAATAAGGCTCCACCGGGAAGCATAAATATTGCTAGGGAAGGGATGCTCTTAGCAATATCCAAAGCGTATTGTTGCACTTTTTTCTGTTCTTCAGGACTGAGATCTCTATGAGTTGAATGACTTAGAAGCAATAGTAACTCCTTTGAATTTTTTAGTTCTCGAATAATGCGCTTGGAATTTCTCTTAATGAGTCGTTCAGCTAAATTGTTGATCTTGGACTGAAATCGTTGAATGGTATTCGAAGATTTTAAAGAACTTAGTTTTGATTCAAAATTCTCGGAGAATCGTTTGGCATTCTTTATACATAGTTGATAATCATCTGAGTCGAGATGTAATTCAGAGCTTATTGTTTGCAAATAGGATTGATGAGGTTCCTCAAGTTCGTTCTGTGCGTAAAGAATAATCGAACACAAATCGAGAATATAGCGGTGATACCAATAGGTGTCTGTCTCAATACTATCAGCATCGTAATTTTCAAAGACTGTATCTGCTCCTAAATGAGCCAAAAGAATCCCGTAGAGCTGGTGTTTGGAGTCAGGTATTTGGAATTGTGTTTTTTTTCCATAGAGAATCGTCAACTCTTTTAAATAACCATAGGAATCGTCAAAATCAGTTTTATTTCTGAGAAAGTGATAAAAGCAAATGGGATCATAAATTACAAATGCATTGTAGAAATTGGAGCTGAACAATTGTGTCAAACGATTGTTCCCATTGTTGATTCTCTTATCGATAACCTCTTCTAGTGTGGTAGATGGGTTTTTTGACAAGAGATTTTTCCAAAAACTAGACGCCTTTACCAAGGGTTGGTAAAATTTGAGAACATCTTCTAAAAAGAGATTGTAATCTCTAGTCTTAGAGTATTGGGCATGCACTTCACAAAGTGCGTGTAAGAGATTGAGTTTCGCAATCTCATCAGCTAATAATTCATGGGAAGTCGTATAGTTTTCTACGGTTTTAAAATGCAAACCATACACAAATCCTACGTCTGTCAATTGTTGGTATAAGTCTTTGAATTCTAAAATCGGATTTGATTTAGATTCAAAGACCACACCAAATTTTTTAACCCATGAAGAGGAAGAAGGATTCATATAAAAAAACCCTATAAAAGGGTTTTAAGATTTATTGGATAATACCTGTACAGCTGACCCTTGCTCCAGCAGCACCACTTGGCTGTGAAACTAAATCATCAGTTCCTTGGTGAACGATTACTGCTTTTCCGATGATGTTTTTGGTCTCATCCTCACAATCCATACACCACTCATCGGTCATAAAGTGTACTGTTGCTTTTCCATCAGCACCAACCGTAAAGTTTCCGATATCACCTTTGTGATAGCCTTCTGCAGATCCCCACGCTCCGTGTTGTTCATGTGTTGGATTCCAATGTCCTCCTGTTGATTTTCCATCCTCTGAGCTACAATCAGCTTTTTCATGTAAGTGGATTGCGTGTTCTCCAGGTGTAAGTCCTGAGAGATAAGCCATCATCATAACCTCTTCACCCATTTGTGAGAATTCAACAGTTCCTTTTACTTCAGAGCCACTTTTAGACTCCATATCAAAAGTTATTTTGTGAACTTCTTCACTCATTTCCATAGGTTGGTGTTCTGTTTTAGCCTCCTTGCTTGTAGTATTCTTACAAGAAACGATGCCTAATAGTGCTATTGATACTGATAGTAATGTTATTTTTTTCATTGTTTTATAGTTAATTATTCTTCTATTAATACCCATGCACCTTTAAAACCTTGATTGTTTAATAAATCAATTGCAGCTTTGGTATCGGTGCGATTTTTAAAATGTGCTGCACTTACTCGATAAGAGTTATTTGAATTAAGAATATAGGCATTTACAAATCCCATTTTTCTTAGATTTTCAGTAATTGAAACGGCCCTTTTTGAATCCGTAGTTGAGGCGGCAATTACATGGTGAATTGGCCTGTAAGGAATCGAATTTGAATTTCTTTCAAAGATAGAATCTTCTTCAACAACCGCTACTTCAACCTCAGGTTGAACAGCCTCAATTAGATCATTATTTAAAGGAACTTGAACAATTGAATCAACAGGTATAGTTAAATTTATTTCCTTCTCTGAAATGGTGTCATTTTTAATTTCCTGATCTACAGTTTCAGGTTTTTGAATTGGAATTTGATTTTCAATTTCATCCTCAGATTCTAAAGTCAGATCTTTCTCATAATCGATCAATGTCGTATCAAAAATCCATGCGTATTTAAATCCATCGGCTTTTAACTTCAGGATTAATTTTTGTAAATCTTCTATTTTTTTCGATTTGGCAGCACTTATACGATATACTCCTCCATAAGGTTTTTTAAATACATAGGCACTTTTGTATCCTTTCGAACGAAGTGCTTCAATGTGTTTTGGAGCAAATCCAAGTTCTGTTACAGCGCCAATAACTAAGTGATAAATTGGAGATTTAAATTTTCTTTTACCAGCTGTCTCTCTTTGAGCACTGATTCTCTGTAGGAGTTCAGTATCTTGATTTTGAATATTGACAATATCAGAATTCATCAAATTGGAATCTTTGTCAAAAACTTGATCTACTTCTTTAGTTTCATTCTGTATTGAATCAGTTTGAGAATCGTCAACTTTTATTTGATCAGCACCCTTCTTAATTGGAACTAATTCAACAGTAGAAATAGTAACAGTAGTACTTAAAATCCATGGTTTGTTGTATCCGATAGATGCTAATTTTTGACGCGTGAGTTCTGCTTTGCTCTTATCTTTGAAATCCTGAGCACTTATTCTGTAGTATCCATTTTGAGAAATTTCTAAAACCTGACCATTAAAACCATCTCTTTTAAGTCTATTTAATGATTTAACTGTACTCACTTGGTCTTTGTGTGCAGCAGTAATTACAAAATGTCGCAACTCATTCGAATAGACAATTACTTCTTCTAATTCGATTTCATCAGAAATACTTTTTTCAAACTCTTGTTTTGTATTCTCTTCTCGATCAAAGTGGTGGTCATCGCCTATTAGATTATCCACTTTTTCGTTGGTATCGAAAATAATTTCTTTAGGCGCTTCAATTACTTTTTGGATTGGTAAAGGTGTTTCAATGGATGAGGAATCAGAAGTGGTTTTTTTATTGTTTCTCCAGGAAGTATTTATATAAAGTCTCGAAACAATAAATTGGTTGGTATTCCCTTTTAATCCCTCGTCAATCAATCCCAATTCAAATTTAAAATCTTTTGAGAGGGGGCTTCCAATGGATAAGTTGTTTCGCATGTTGACTAATTTATCTTGTTGCACAACATAAAAAGCTTCACTAAATGCCTTTACATATACTTTTTTGCTAATATTTTTTACCAGCGTTAGTTGAAAGCGCAGTCGATTATCTCTAAGTGTTTCAGGACTGTTGTTAGGATAAATCCATCTTCTCTCATGACGAAATCTTGTTTTAATTTTAAGAGAAGATGGAGTTCCAAAATCGAATTGGTATTCGTCATATATCCATCGTTGTAATTGAAAGTTTTCAATTAACGATTTATCCATTGGCTTTTTGTCAACAGTTGAAAATCCTAAATGAAATTTAAAGTGTTTCGTGAATTGATATTCAAATGCTGATCGTACCAAAAACTGCTTTTGATTTCCAAAAACTTCATAATTATGAAATCTGGCTTGCGTGAAAAAAAACAGTTTTTTTCCAATTTCAGGATTTAAAATGAAGATCTCATAACTTCCAAGTGAAGAATCAGTTTGCTGTGCAAAAGATTTCATTCCAGAACCTAAGATTAGAATCAGTGAAAGTAAGATGAGAAAATTTCGATTCATTAAAAAATATTGACTTCTTTAAAAGGGGACAAGGTTGCGACATCAAACTGATCTCTATAGGTTCTCCAATCTTCTTTGAAAAATCCATTAACCTCACCTAAGGTAATGTTTAATGCACTTTTAGCAAAATTTATTAGTCTTAATTCATTGTCATTAATTCCTGTTTTTCTTGACTGAACATAACTATTTGCTAAATTTAATCGCTGCATCACTGTGACTTCAGGATTCCTAGTAATCCCTTGTCGTTTATCTACTTTACCGATAAATTCTGCAACTAAATTCTCAATTTTCTTGCTGATTTTCTCACTAGATTCAATGAGATCTTTGTTGGCAGTTTCATCAATTTTCTTTAGATCTGCAGCTATTTTGTCAGCGATGTTTTTACTCTCAATCAATTGTTTTACTGCATCAGCAGCTTTTTGAATCGAAGATTGTAAGTCTTTAGCGTAGGTGTAAACTTCTTCTAAATCACTTCTTTTGACTTCAATTCTTGGATCTGATTTTACTTCGATGGAAGTAGCATACTTCTGATCACCATAGGTGAGCTCTATTTTATAAGTTCCAGGCAAGACACTCATGCCTCCGCGCTCTCTGTTGTTCTTGCGAATTGTTCTCGAGGGGTAATCAGCACCTTTTTCATCCATTCTCCAGTAAATTCTATGGAATCCTGCTTTTTTTGGTTTTTTATAAGATAGGGTACGAATCAATCGATCTCCATCGTAGAAGTTAAAAAAGATGGAATCCTTTTTTGATTTTTTAGAATCTGTTGCCTCTGATTTAGTGTTTTCCTCTTTTTTGTCAGCTACCTTTTCTTTAATTTCAGAAGGGTTGAGGTAATAGGTAATCATGGCTCCTGATCTTCTGTTTTCTCCCTGATACATTGCATCGGCACCAAATCGACTACCAGTGGGTTGTTGATAAGCAGCTTGATAGGCTATTGGTGGTTCAAACAATGCGACCTCTTGTTTTAGGATTTCTGCGTTTTTAGCAACAGCTCTAAGAGGTCTGATGTCGTCTAAAACCCAAGCAGCTCTACCAAAGGTTCCAATAACCAAGTCTTGTTCTCTTGGGTGAATCATTAAATCCTTTGTAGATACCGTAGGAAACTCATGGGTCCATTTGCTCCAGTCTTCTCCTGCATTAATTGATACATACAACCCATCATCAGTTCCCAAGAACATTAAATTTGGATTCTCTGAATCTTCGAGTATCGCAAGTGCATAACTTTGAACGTCGCTAGAATCTACAATGCGTTTCCAGGTCTTACCATAGTTAGTAGTGCGGTATACATAAGGTTCATAATTAAACCTTCTGTAGTCGTTAGCCACTAAGAGTGCTTCGCCTTTGTTGTTATGAGAAGCTTTAATCTGAGGAATCCAACTTCCTTCTGGTAGTCCCTTAATGTTTTTGGTCACATCAATCCAGTTGGTTCCACCATCGATGGTATAGTGGACTTTTCCATCGTCAGATCCACTCCAAAGCATGTCTTTTTCTACTGGTGAAGGTTCGATCACAATTATAGTGGTGTGATTTTCAGCACCAGTGGCATCCATCGTAAGACCTCCACTTTCGCTTTGTTTTTGCTTTTGTGGATCATTGGTAGTTAAATCAGGAGAAATAACCTTCCAATTGAGTCCTTTGTCGGTACTCTTGTGAACAAACTGAGATCCAAAATACACGGTGCTTGAATCAAATGGATCTTGAGCAATCGCTGCATTCCAGTTAAATCTAAGAACGGTATTTTCATCCTCTGGAGTCGGTCTAACGGAATAGTTGTTTCCAGTTTTCCAATCGTATCTCGATACATATCCTTGTTGGCTCATCGAATATCCGTATTGTGAGTTTTCTAGATCTGGAACGACATCAAAACCATCACCAAAGGAGATTTCTTGCCAATAACTGTTTCTAATTCCCTGGTCTTTCCAAACATAAGCAGGCCCTCTCCAAGATCCGTTGTCTTGCATACCACCGTAAACATTATATGGAAATTCCATGTCGACATTGATATGATAGAATTGTGCAACGGGGATATTTCCAACAAAACGCCATGATTTACCACCATCGCGCGTAATATTCATTCCACCATCATTTCCATCGAACATCAATTTTCCGTTTTTAGGATGTATCCACCAGGCGTGATGATCTGGGTGAACACCATTGTCTACACCATAGGCAGGCATGAGTTCTGTGAAATTCTTTCCACCGTCTTCAGAGACGTTCACATAAGTAAATACCGAATACACACGATTTTCATTCTGTGGATCTACAAAAATGTCAGAGTAGTAGAAAGGGCGATTTCCTATATCGCTTTTGTTGTTGATCATTTTCCAAGAATGACCACCGTCAAAAGATTTGTAGAGTGCATTTTTCTTAGCTTCAACTAATGCATAGATGATGTTGGGATCACTGTTGGCGATTGCGAGTCCAATTCTACCGAGATCTCCTTTAGGTAATCCATCCTCAGAACTCACTTTTTTCCAGTGTTCTCCACCGTCATAAGTAATGTGAATTCCAGATCCTGGTCCTCCTGAATTAAAGAACCATGGGTCTCTTTTGTGCTCCCACATCGCTACCACTAACTTATTGTGATTGCTAGGATCCATCACCATATCAGCAACTCCGGTTTTATTATTTGCAAATAGAATTTGTTTCCAAGATTTACCACCATCAGTGGTTTTATACACCCCTCGCTCAGGGTGTTCACCCCAAGGAGACCCAATAGCTCCCACATAGACGGTATTTGAATCCGTTGGATCTATAATGATTCTATGAATATGTCTTGTTTTTTCTAATCCCATCGATTGCCAGGTTCTACCTCCATCGAGTGACTTATAGACTCCAAAACCACCGTTGAGACTGTTTCTTGGGTTTCCTTCACCGGTTCCAACCCAAACAACTGATGGGTTAGATTGGTCAATCGCTACTGCTCCTATGGAAGCGGTAAGCTCTTTTGTAAAAATTGGCTCCCATTTAATACCTCCAGAAGTCGATTTCCAAAGACCACCAGATGCTGTTCCAGCGTACATGATTTCAGGGTTGTCGTAAACGGCATCTAAAGCAGTGACACGACCACTCATTCCTGCTGGTCCTATGTTTCTAGGTTTTAGGTCTTGCATGAGCTTCATGTCAAGCGTTTGACCTATTGCAATACTACTTAATAAACTAAGGGTAAGAATTAATAACTTTTTCATTGGTATTAGTTTTTTAGGGTGATATAGTAATCTTCAACAGTTTTAACTGTAGCTTTTTTTGAATTTGTTGGAAGTTGTTTCCATTTTGTAGAACCTTCTAATCTGATAAGTTTACCATCGATTTCAAGATCAAAAGGCATTTGAAATTGATCGATTACATTGTTAAATCGATAATAGAGGGTTTTCTTTTCTTGTTTGAGTTCTAATTCAGGAATTTGAACGGTTCTGAGGTATTGATCAAAGAATGAGCTTAAATCAATTCCCGAATGCTTAATGATATAGGACTCGATTTGAGCAGTCGTAACGGTCTGATGGTAAAATTCTTCGTTTAAGCCTCTAAGGATGGTTCTCCATTGATCGTCATTGCCAATCATCGTTCGTATCATATGAAGAATATTAGCTCCTTTGTAATACATATCTCCAGAACCTTCGGAGTTAACGTCATAGGTCCCTATGATAGGAATGTCATTTTGAATACGCTTTCGAGTTCCAATCACATATGCTCTTGCTGCTTCTTTTGAAAAGTGGTAATTGAGATAAAGGTTTTCACTATAAGCTGTAAAACCTTCATGAATCCACATGTCAGCAGCGTCTTTATAAGTGATATTGTTGGCAAACCACTCGTGACCAGCCTCGTGAATGATGATAAAATCAAATTTTAACCCCCATCCTGTTCCTGATAAATCAGAACCTAGATATCCATTTTCAAACTTATTTCCATAGGTGACAGAACTCTGGTGTTCCATTCCCAAATAGGGAACCTGAACTAATTTAAAACCATCTTCGTAAAAAGGGTAGGGTCCAAACCAATGTTCAAATGCTTCGAGCATCATACTGGTTTGTGCAAATTGTTTTTTTGCTTTTTCAAGATCCTCTTTCAATACGAAATAATCCACTTTTAAAGGTCCTTTTTCACCTTGATAGGTTTCTCCAAAATGAGTGTAGTCTCCGATATTAACGTTGACTCCATAATTATTGATAGGGTTATTGACCTCCCAAGTGTAGGTGGACCAATCAGCATTTTCTTCAGTATTGATGAGTTGTCCATTAGAGACATCCATTAAATGACTGGGGGTTGTGACGCTGATGGTCATTTGTTCGGCCTCATCGTACATATGATCCTTACAAGGCCACCATACAGATGCTCCTAAGCCTTGACAAGAAGTTGCAATAAATGAATTTCCATTAGAGTCTTCAGACCAAGAAAATCCTCCATCCCAAGGTGCTCTAACAGCAACTTTTGGATTTCCAGAAAAGTAAACTGTTACAGAATTTTGATCACCGATTGATTGTTCTTTCTCTAACGTAATATAATGCGCATTTCCATCGTGTTCAATTAAAAGTTGCTTGCCATCCCTTATAACAGAATCAATTTTCATCGGTTCTTGTAAGTCAATTTGCATACGTTGATGCTTTGATACTACCGTATAGGAAATGGTATTGCTTCCTTGAATGTATTTTTGATCTGGGTTGACCTTAACTTTTAAATCATAGTCATTTAAATCCCACCAACTGCGCTCTGGAGTGATACTTCCTCTGATTGAATCTTGATGGGTAAAGGTCTGAGCGGTACCAAATAGGCTCAACATGCTCAGAACTAAATTGATCAATAGTTTCATTATCTGATAATTTTATTGGGGAATACCACTGGACTCTCATGTCCATCAGCTCCTACAGCTGCGACTCCGAAGAAATAATTATCGATGACAATACCTTTTAAGGTGTGTTTGGTGTCTTGTGTATAAAAAGAATGATCCCATGTAGGAGAGGTGGTATCTCTCCAATAGACTTTGTAACCTTTAGCTCCATCAACTTCACTCCACTCCAATCGAGCATCGGCTTCGACGATTCCCCCAATCCCTAATGTAGTTGGAGCAGGAGGAGCCCATGCCAAAGAGGCTAAGTTGATCGCATTTACGGCTGTGAGCTTAGCGGCATATTCAAAATTGACATGTTCAAAAGTATCTCCGTAATTAATTCCATTTTCTGTTCTAATATCTTGGTGTTGTTGGGTGTAATTTTCATGCGCTTCCATAATACGAATCCCCGCAAAACCAGCATCGTTAAAAGGTCTGTGGTGTCCACCACGTCCAAAACGATCCAAGCGATAAATCATCATAGGATTCATACTTGGCATATAAGTTTTGACGTTGTGATGTACATAACGAGCTAATTGTCTGGATATTCCATCGACTTCTCCTCCGTAAAATCGTCTTGATTTTCGAGCTTGTTCGGATTCAGTTGGAGGAACTGGTTCAGAAAAGATTCTAAAATCAACATTACTGATCGTACCATCTACTCCTTTGATATTTCCAATCATATCATTGTTGAGAATACCGATGATATCCCATCCTTTTTCTTTGGCATAAGCTGCTAGACCTTTTCCGCCATAAAGCCCTTGTTCTTCTCCAGATAGTCCCACAAAAATGATGGAGTTTTCAAAACTGTATTTGGAGAGTATTCGCGCAGCTTCAATAGTCCCAGCCATACCCGACGCATTGTCATTCGCTCCAGGTGAATCTGAGGTATAATCATTTGGATCACTGACTCTTGAATCAATATCGCCACTCATAATGACATAGCGATTGGGATATTTGGTTCCTCTTTTGATAGCGACAATATTGACAATATCAACATCTTTAACAATTCTTGCCCCATCACCTTTCGGTGTAAAGTTGTGTTGCTCAAAAACCTCTAAACAGTTATTGCAATCCTTAGAAATTCTATTGAATTCTGCTTTGATCCAACGACGAGCTGCACCAATTCCTCGCTTTTCTGAGATGGTATCAGATAAGGTGTGTCTGGTTCCAAAATCAACTAAAGTTTTTACAGTCGATTTAATACGATCAGGCGATACATCATTGATGATATCGTACATTCTAGAATCGGTTTGAGCATAAGAAAAGGCTGTAACTATCAGCGCTATAAATAAAGTAAAGGGTTTCATAGGGTTTAGTTTGTCATAAAAATAACACTTTAGACTTAAAGGATCATAAATTTTGAAACTTTATTGGCTTTTCAAAGTATTTGAATCCGCTAAATCGATTATTTTTTTTAGAACCAAATCGTAATCCGCTTCTTCGGTGAATGCATTCATCGTATTGAGTCGAATGTAGACCTTTTCGTTTAGGATGGTTTGAAGAATGTAAAAATCACCTTCTTCTAGAAGTGATTGTCTAATTTCTTTGTTGATTTGATTGAGCTCTTGATCTGTTTTAGCGCGATGTACATATCTAAAGCAGAGAATATTGGTGTCTGGATCAACTGCTAATTCAAGACTGGGATGTTGTTTGATTTTATCAGCCAACATTCTGCAATTGTCATACGTTTTGGTTACAAACTCATCAAAGATATCTTCAGAATAGGCTTTAATCATTACATACCACTCAATAGCCATCATGTTTTTGGTGCACTCAAAGGTTCGTTTGGCCAAATTACTCCAATCTTCTTCTTCGGTTGCTGTGAGTAGGTAATCTGCCTTTTGTTTGAAGGTATTATAGGAATCAGTTCCATTTTTAAAGAGTACAGCTGTGGTAATAGCGGGTAGCATCATCATTTTATGCCCATCGATTACAATGGAATCGGCTTTTTCGATTCCCTTTAAATCTCCTTTGTATGTAGTGGAAAAAATAGCGGCTCCACCGTGAGCTGCATCGATGTGATACCAGATGGAATGTTTTTGGCAAAATTCAGCAATAAAATTTAGGTCATCAATTTTACCAGTAGCGGTAGAGGGCGCATTCCCAATAAAGGCAATGACTTCAATTCCTTGTTCCAATGCCCTTTGATAGTTTTTTTCAACTTGATGTTCATCAATGGTAAAGTCTTCTTTTGAGGGGAGTAAGATAAGACCTTCAGCTTCTAATCCCATGATTCTACCGGTGCGTTCAATTGAGTAGTGCGCCTGTTCACCCACCATGATCCCCAATCGTTTGGCATTTGGATGACGATTTAAGTAGGCTGCCTTAGCGGCTAGGAGCGCTGTTAAATTCCCCAAGGATCCACCAGAGGTTAAAAAGCCTCTTGAGTTTTTGTCATAACCAACTTTATTGGAAAGTAATTCACAAACAATACGTTCAATAGCGTTGTTGGCCATCCCCATTTCATAGACTGCTGATCCGTTGTTTAAAAAGGAACTAACCAGTCCTGCAATAGCACTCAGTGGAGCAGTTGCTCCAACTTGATGCCCCATATATTTTTTGTGATGGGTGCGTACGGAGCGATCTAGAACGTTTTCAAAAAAGTTTTCAGCTGAAGTAAATTCAAAGTCATTCCAAAATTGATATTCAGTTTCGGCATCCTTGTAGGGAATCGCTTTCCCTTTACCATTAATAGCATTTGACAAATGATTGGAAAGTAATTCAACAGTAGCATTCGCTTGTTTTTTAAAGTCCTCAGCGTTGTATACCTTAGAGAGTTTTGATGAGTTCATTGAAGGGTGTTTAGCACAAGCAATTTAAATAAAAAAAGCTATCCATTGGATAGCTTTTACCTACTAAATTAAATTTCAACTATTGATCAAAAGTATAGCCGTCTTTGGCTTTAATTTCCTCAGCAATTAAATTCTTAAGTTCGATGACGTTGGGATAATTAACGTATTTGGTAAAACGTCTAAGTCCCATCAGTAGCATACGCTGCATATCTCCATCAGCAAAAGAGATGATCGCTTCTTTTCCTTTGGATGCTGCTATTTCTACTGCTTGATAGAGGTAGAGTTTCGACATGGCGATCTCAGCCTTTTGACTGTCTTCTCCAAATCGTTTGGCGTTTTTCTCAGTTCTAAGGATGGCTGATTCTGCCATATAGATCTCAATCAGCATATCAGAGGCTGCTAAGAGCAGTTGTTGGTGTTCTTCTAGTTCCATTCCAAAAGTTTCAACAGCTTTCCCAGCAACCATTAGAAAGGCCTTTTTGAGCTTTTTGATCATGTCTTTTTCTTCGGCAAAAAGCGCTGAGTAATCTGGAGTGTCAAAATCAGGAATACCGAGTAGTTCTTCGCCCACAGCTGTAGCTGGACCTAGAAGGTCTACATGGCCTTTCATCGCTTTTTTGAGCAACATACCCACGATGAGCATACGGTTGATTTCATTGGTTCCCTCGTAAATTCTAGCGATACGAGCATCTCTATAGGCAGATTCCATCGGTGCATCGGCGCTGAATCCCATTCCTCCGTAGAGTTGTACTCCTTCGTCGGCTGTTTGCTGAGCGTCTTCTGAAAGCGCTATCTTTAAGATGGATGCTTCAATAGCGTATTCTTCAACACCTTTGAGCTCTGCTTCCTGATGTGAATTACCTGCTGCTTCTCTAAGGGCTATACGATCTTCAATATTCTTTGAGGCTCTATAGACTGCAGATTCTCCTACATAGGTATTGGTTGCCATTTGAGCAATCTTTGCTTTAATGGCTCCAAAGTCTCCAATTGGAGTTTTAAATTGTAAGCGCTCTTTGGCATAGGATGTCGAGAGATTGGTGATTCTTCGCTGTGCTTCGATACAGGCACCAGCGAGTTTAATACGACCAACATTAAGGGCATTCATGGCTATTTTAAAACCATTGCCTCTTTCAGAGAGCATATTTTCTACAGGCACTTTGGTATTGTCAAAGAAAACTTGACGAGTAGAAGAGGAGTGAATTCCCATTTTGTGCTCTTCTTCTCCCATACTAATACCGTTATTGGAATCATTTTCTACAATAAATCCAGTAATGTTTTTGTCGTCTTCAATTCGAGCAAAGACAATAAATAGATTGCAGAATCCCGCATTGGAGATCCACATTTTTTGTCCAGTGATTAGATAGTGCTTTCCATCCTCACTGAGTACAGCCTTGGTCTTACCAGAGTTGGCATCCGATCCAGCTGTAGGTTCGGTTAAGCAATAAGCACCGAACCACTCACCACTAGCGAGTTTGGGAACGTATTTTTGTTTTTGTTCTTCAGTTCCATAGAGGGTGATTGGTAGGGTTCCAATCCCTGTATGTGCCCCAAAAGCAGTACTAAAGGATCCTGTTACACCAGAAATATAATCACAGACGAGCATGGTGGATACAAATCCCATTCCCATTCCGCCATAGGCTTCTGGTACAGCGATGGATAAGAGTCCCAGTTCACCAGCTTTTTTCATACACTGAAAAGTGAACTCATAATCTTTTTTCTCAAAGCGTTCCCAATTTGCCCAAAGTTCTCGGTCTACGAATTCCTTGGTACTATCACGCATCATCTTTTGTTCTTCAGAGAGATCCTCCAAAGTAAAAACATCATCGCAAGAGGTTTCTTTGACAATAAAATGTCCACCTCTCAATAATTCATTTTTTTCTTGAGTTTCCATATGCTCAGTGTTTATTGTAAAAATTCAAAAATTCCAGCTGCACCTTGACCCGTTCCTACGCACATCGTAACGATTCCGTGCTTGCCTTTTAAGTTTCTAGATCTCATTTCAGAAATGAGTTGTGTTGTGAGTTTCGCTCCTGTGCATCCCAAGGGATGTCCGAGTGCGATAGCTCCTCCGTTTACATTGACAATCTCGGGATTGAGCCCAAGGGTCTTGATCACTGCGAGTGACTGTGAAGCAAAGGCTTCATTGAGTTCTATAAGTTCAATTTGATCTTGTTTTAAGCCAGCTAAATTCAGGGCTTTTGGAATCGCTTCAACTGGTCCTATTCCCATGATTCTAGGGGGAACTCCTGCTGCTGCATAGGATGCCAGTCGTGCAATGGGTTCTAAATTGAGTTCTTTTACTAAATCTTCACTCATAACCATTACAAAGGCAGCTCCATCACTCATTTGAGAGGAGTTACCAGCAGTTACACCACCTCTAGCATCAAATACGGGTCTTAATTTAGATAGTGCTTCTATCGAAGTGTCTTTTCGTGGTCCTTCATCACGGTCAACCGTGTAGGATTTGGAAGCTTTCTTCCCATTGGAGTCCACATAAACCTGTTCAATTGTAATAGGTACAATTTGATCTTTAAATTTTCCAGCTTCTTGAGCAGCAATTGCTTTTTGATGGGACTGATAGGAGAATTGATCTTGTTCTTCTCGGCTTACTTCATATTGACTGGCAACAGCCTCAGCGGTAAGTCCCATTCCCCAATAGTAATCCTCTAAGCCTTTCTTTGCAAGTTCATAGCTAGGGGTAGGTTTATAACCTCCCATTGGAATATAACTCATGCTTTCAGCACCTCCTGCAATAATACAGTCCGCCATTCCCGATTGTATTTTGGCAGTGGCAATTGCAATGGTTTCAAGTCCAGAGGCACAGTATCGATTGACAGTCATTCCAGGTACATCGACAATATCGAGCCCCATAAGTGAAATAAATCTTCCCACATTGAGCCCTTGTTCAGCTTCAGGCATGGCATTACCAACAATCACATCATCGATTCTTTTTTTGTCGAGTTCTGGAAGTTGCTCTAAGAGGTATTGAATAGTTTCAGCAGCCAATTCATCCGGTCTTTTAAAACGGAAGACTCCTTTTGGAGCTTTTCCAACAGCGGTGCGATAGGCTTTGACGATATAGGCAGTTTTCATTTGTTTAATTTCTTAAGGGTTTTCCAGTTTTTAACATATGTTGAATGCGCTCAAGTGTTTTTCGTTCACTACAGAGTGATAGGAATGCTTCTCTTTCTAAATCCAATAAGTATCGCTCTGATACTAGTGTTGCCTCAGAGAGATCACCACCAGCCATAACATAGGCTAATTTGTTTGCTATCTTCTTATCGTGCTCTGAGATATAATTACCTGCGAGCATGGAATCAGTTCCTACCATAAACATTCCCAAGGCTTGTTTACCAAGTACTTTGATATCGGTTCTCTCAATCGGTTTAGTGTATCCCGCATCAGCCATCAGTATCGCATGTGCTTTTGCAACTGCTAATTGACGGTCCTTGTTAACTACTACCACATCTTTGCCTTTTTGCATTGAGAAATTGTCATAGGCTTCATAGGCAGAGGTAGAAACCTTAGCCATTGCGATAGCTAAAAAGTGTTCTCTTAGACTGTTGAGTTCTACATCGTTCTTTTGATAGGTATCTGAAGCTCTTAGAGTCATTTCTTTGGAACCTGCTCCACCAGGGATTACTCCAACTCCAAATTCAACAAGACCCATATAGGTTTCTGCAGCAGCCACTATCTTATCGGCGTGTAAACTAAGTTCACAACCACCTCCAAAGGTCATTCCATGTGGTGCTGATATGGTTGGGATCGAACTATAACGCATTCGCATTACCGTATTTTGGAACATTTTAATAGCCGTATTCAGCTCTTCGTATTCCTGTTCAACAGCCATCATAAAAATCATCGCTAGATTGGCTCCCACTGAAAAGTTGGGGCCTTGGTTTCCAACGATAAGCCCTCTAAAGTCTTTTTCAGCAATATCAATCGCTTTATTGAGTCCTTGAATAACATCACCTCCAAGAGTATTCATCTTGGATCGAAACTCTACATTTAAAATACCATCCCCTAAATCTTCTACGACTACTCCAGAGTTCTTATAAACAGCGGATTGTTCACGAATATTATCTAAGACAATAAAGGACTCCTGTCCTGGAATCTTCGTCTGATCTTTTGAATTGGTATCGTAATAGTAATTAGCACCTTCTTTAACGGTGTAAAAAGTGTGATTGTTTTCAGCGAGTTCTTTGACCCAATCAGCCACTTCTAATCCCTGTGCATTAGCCAAACCAACACCTTCTTTGATTCCAATGGCTTGCCATATCTGAAAAGGACCGTGTTGCCATCCAAATCCAGCCTTCATTGCATCGTCGATCTGGTAACAGTGATCGGCAATTTCAGGGATACGATGGGAAACGTATGCAAATAGCGCACCAAATGACTTTCTGTAAAATTCACCAGCCTTATCTTTACCTTTAATAAGGACCGAAAAACGATCGATCACCTCATCGATTGTTTTGGTAAGCTCTAGGGTAGCAAATTTTGCTCTTTTATTCGCTCGGTATTCAAGTGTATTTAAATCTAAGGTCTGAATTTCAGAACCTCCCTTTTCGTTTTTAACTTTTTGATAAAATCCTTTTCCAGTCTTAGATCCCAGCATATTCTCTTTCTGCATATGGGCTATAAAATCAGGAATTTTAAAAAGCTCTAAACGTTCATCTTCCTTACAATTTTCTTCAATACCATTAGCAACGTGAACAAGGGTGTCTAATCCAACCACATCAACAGTTCTAAAAGTCGCTGATTTTGGTCTACCGATGACAGGTCCTGTGAGTTTATCTACTTCTTCAACAGTCATATCTAATTCCTTCACCAAGTGAAATAGCGATTGTATTCCAAAAATTCCGATGCGATTCCCAATAAAAGCTGGAGTGTCTTTTGCAATGACACTGGTTTTTCCAAGGAATTTTTCGCCATATGAATTTAAAAAGTCAATCACAGATGAATCTGTTTTTGGACCAGGAATGATTTCAAAAAGTTTTAGATAACGTGCAGGGTTAAAGAAGTGTGTTCCACAAAAGTGCTTCTGAAAGTCGTCACTTCTACCTTCACTCATAAATCGAATTGGGATCCCAGAGGTATTAGAGGTGACAAGAGTGCCTTCCTTACGGTATTTTTCAATTTGTTCATATACCTGCTTCTTGATGTCTAAACGTTCAACAACCACTTCGATGATCCAATCCACATCTGCAATCTTAGCTATGTCATCTTCAGTATTACCTGTGCTGATTCGTCCAGCAAATGAACTGTGATAGAACGGTGCAGGTTTGTGGCTAAGAGCCTTTATTAGTGCTGTTTCAGAGAGGTAATTTCTCTTGTTTTTGCACTTTGAAGCTAATTTTGGATCCATTTTATCTTCAGGAATTACAATATCCAAAAGCAGCACTTTGACTCCAATATTTGCAAAGTGAGCAGCGATACCAGAACCCATAATTCCAGAACCGATAACTGCTACTTTTTCAATGTGTTTTCTCATTTTATTCAATTTGTTCGTTTGCGTAACTTTTAATTACCTCAATGACTTCAAAGAAATTTTGAAGTTTTTCCTTGTTGAGTTTATGGTCGATGATTTCATTAAAGTGAAAGACCTCTTTTTTTGATTCATCTCTCATTTTAAGACCTTCTTTGGTCAGTTGTATGATTACAGATCTACCGTCTGTAGGATGTGCTACTTTTCTGATGACCCCTTTTGCTTCCATGAGTTTTAAGGTTCTTGAAAGTGAAGTGGCTTCAATTCCCATCAGTGGCCCTAGTGCAGTAGATGGAGTTCCTATTTTTGGATCGATGCTCAAGAGAACAAACGCTTGAGTCATAGTTGCTCCATAGGACTTAGCACGCTCGTTGTACATCTTTTGAACAGCTTGCCATGCAGTTCGAAGTGCGTAATCAATAGTTGTTTTGCTCATAAGATTTGAAATCAGTTTAAATATATAAAATAATATTATGCATGCATAATAAATTTGTGTTAAATTTTTGTAATTTGACTTCACAAATAGAAGACTATGCAACAACCGACAAGACTTTTTGATTTTGCCTATTGGGAGCGAGATAATTATAACTTAGAGAAAGCCTTTGTGTCTAAGTATCAGGGTACTTGGGAGACTACATCATCAGAGGACTATATCAATAAAGGGAATATTATTAGTAGAGCTCTTTTGAGATTAGGAGTGCAAGCCAATGATAAAATTGCCGTTATTTCATTAACCAATAGAACTGAATGGCATATCATGGATTTAGGAGTGCTTCAAATAGGAGCTCAAAATGTACCTATTTACCCAACGATTTCCATTGAAGATTATGAGTATGTTTTGAATCACTCAGAATCAAAATACTGTTTTATATCCTGTGAATTTGTCTATGAGAAAATAAAAGCTATAAAGGACAATACCTCTTTAATTGAAATTTACTCATTTAACGAAATTCCTGGATGTAAACATTGGACTGAATTATTGGAACTAGGAGCTGACCCTTCGAATCAAAGTGAAGTAGATGCACTAAAGGATGCAGTAAAAGAAGAAGATCTAGCAACCATTATTTATACCTCAGGAACTACTGGTAAGCCAAAAGGTGTGATGCTCTCTCATCGCAATGTAGTAAAGAACGTTATTTATTCCTGTGATCGCCTTCCCCTAGAACGTGGCTCTAGTCGTGCACTGAGTTTTTTACCAATCTGTCATATATTCGAAAGAGTGATTACCTATATCTATCAATATGTAGGAGTTGAAATTGTCTTTGCGGAATCACTTGAAACCATTAGTGATGATCTAAAAGAATTTAAGCCTGAAGTCATGACAGCGGTACCTAGGTTGTTAGAAAAGGTCTATGACAGTATCATAGCCAAGGGAGCAGCACTTACAGGGATTAAGAAAATGTTGTTTTTCTGGGCAGTAAATCTCGGTCTAAACTTCGAACCATACGGTCAAAACGGTTGGTGGTACGAGCGCAAATTAAAGCTTGCTCGAAAACTTATCTTTAGCAAGTGGAAAGAAGGATTGGGAGGAAACCTCAAACTGATCGCTTCAGGTTCTGCTGCACTTCAACCTCGATTAGCACGTATATTTAACGCAGCTGAATTAGGTGTGATGGAAGGATACGGTTTAACGGAGACTTCTCCTGTGGTATCGGTTAACGATATGAGAGATGGAAAGTTTCGAATAGGAACTGTTGGTAAACTCATTGCAGATACTGAAGTTAAAATTGCAGAAGACGGCGAAATTCTCGTAAAAGGACCTCAAGTGATGATGGGTTATTACAAAGATCCTGAAAAGACAGCAGAGGTTATTAAAGATGGTTATTTTCATACAGGAGATATTGGTGAACTAGATTCCGATGGCTTTTTAAGAATTACCGACCGCAAAAAAGAAATGTTTAAGACCTCAGGAGGAAAGTACGTTGCTCCTCAATTACTAGAGAACCGTTTTAAACAATCTCGATTTATCGAACAAATTATGGTTGTTGGAGAAGGAGAGAAGATGCCTGCAGCAATTATTCAACCTGACTTTGTCTTTTTAGGAAATTGGGCAAAGAAAAAGGGAATTGCTTTTACCAACAATGAAGAGTTAATCGCTTCTGAGAAAGTAATTAAACGCATTCAGAAAGAAGTTGATGAAGCGAATGAAGATTTTGCAAAGTTTGAAAAGGTGAAGCAGTTTCGATTAAGTTCTATTCAATGGACTCCAGATTCTGGACACCTAACTCCAACGATGAAACTCAAACGTAAAATCGTTAAAGAATTTCACAAAGATCTATACGAATCCATCTATAGACCATAATATTGAATTAAAAAATAGCCCTTCATTTGAAGGGCTTCTTTTTTAGTTGTGCTTCTCAATCCATTTACGAGCATTGATAAATGCTTCAATCCAAGGACTGACCTTATCATCTCTATCTTTTGGGTAATCTGCCCAGTTCCATTCAAAGATGGAACGTTCAATATGAGGCATCGTCACTAAATGTCTGCCAGTTGCATCGGTAAGCATTGCTGTGTTGTAATCACTTCCATTAGGATTAGAAGGATAGGCGTCATAAGCATATTGAGCTACGATATTGTAATTTTCTCTCGATAGTGGAAGGTTGAATTTACCTTCTCCATGTGAAATCCATACTCCTAGGGTAGTTCCAGCAAGTGATGAAAGCATCACAGAGTTGTTTGCTCCAATAGTTACCGAAGTAAAACTGCTCTCGTGTTTGTGAGAATCGTTGTGAAGCATTTTACCGTGAACTTCTAATTCTGGATGAATGAGTTCCAATTCCATAAAGAGTTGACATCCATTACAGATACCCACTGATAGGGTGTCAGGTCTGTCAAAGAAGTTTTTAAGTGCTTTATTGGCCTTTTCATTGTATTTAAATGCTCCAGCCCAACCTTTAGCAGATCCTAAAACATCGGAGTTAGAGAATCCACCAACAGCTCCGATAAATTGAATGTCTTCAAGAGTTTCTCTACCTGATATCAAGTCCGTCATGTGGACGTCTTTAACATCAAATCCAGCTAAATACATCGCATTGGCCATTTCTCGTTCCGAGTTGGATCCTTTTTCTCTGAGTATTGCAGCTTTAGGCCTTTTACCTTTTGGTAGTTCTGGTAATTGACCATTAAATCCAGTTGGGAAATTGTAATTTAACGCTTGTTTTTTATAGTTATTAAAGCGCTCTAAGGCTTTGTTATTAGCAGTTTGCTTACTGTCTAACAAATAGGATGTTTTATACCAAATATCTCTTAGTTGAGGTATCGGTAAAATAAGTTCGGTCTTATTGTGTTTAAGTCCAATGGCTCCTTTTGAAATCGCTTTTCCAATTTTAATGGCTTGAATATCAGAATTTTCAATTGCTTGTTCAGCTTCTGAATCTTTAGCTTGAATTAAGATACCAGCATTCTCAGCAAAAAGCACCTTGATTAAATCATCTTCATTTAATGAACTTAAATCAATTGTAGCTCCAAGGTCATTATCTGCAAAACACATTTCGAGTAGTGCAGTTATGAGTCCACCAGAACTGATATCGTGTCCGGCAGCGATCTGATTGTCATTGATGAGTTCTTGAACTTTATTAAAGGCCTTTTTAACAAAAGCAGCGTCTTTTACATCAGGAACCTCACTACCAACTGTATTTAAGATCTGAGCAAATGAAGATCCTCCCAGTTTAAACTGATCTTGTGAGAAGTTGATATAATAAATGGCTCCAGCATTTCTTTGAAGCATGGGTTCTACCACCTTTGTGAAATCAGAACAATGAGCAGCAGCAGATATAATTACGGTACCAGGGGCAATGACATCACCATCAGGATAACGTTGTTTCATAGAAAGGGAATCTTTTCCGGTTGGAACATTGATTCCGAGCTCTATAGCATAGTCAGAAACCGCTTGAACAGCTTCGTATAAACGAGCATCTTCACCAGGGTTGTTACAAGGCCACATCCAGTTTGCCGATAGGGAAACGGATTGCAATTGATCTTGTAGTGGAGCCCAAATAATATTGGTCAAAGATTCTGTGATACTATTTCTACTACCTGCAGCAGGATTGACTAGTGCTGATACGGGACTGTGTCCAATAGCAGTCGCAACTCCGTCTACTCCTTTGTAATCCAAGGCCATCACACCACAGTTGTTAAGTGGTAATTGAAGTGGTCCAACACATTGTTGGATAGCAACTTTTCCACCGACACAACGGTCTACTTTATTCGTAAGCCAGTCTTTACAACCAACAGACTCCAGTTGTAGTACATTTTCAATATAGATTGATAGCTCATTGATATCATAAGCTACATCTTTGTAGTTACGGTCTATTTTTTTGTCTTCCATGATAGTTTTTGGTGCAGAACCAAACATATCAGAAAGGGCTAGATCCATTGGTTTTTCACCAGTAGTCTTCGACTCAAAACTAAAGCGATAATCTTTAGTCACCTCTCCAACTTCATACATTGGAGCGCGTTCTCTATCGGATACTCTTTTTAAGAAAGCAGTGTCTTTTTCTCCGATTACAAGTCCCATACGCTCTTGAGATTCGTTTCCGATAATCTCTTTTGCAGAAAGGGTAGGGTCTCCAACAGGAAGTTGGTCTAAATCAATTTTTCCACCAGTTTCTTCAACGAGTTCTGAAAGACAGTTGAGGTGTCCACCAGCTCCGTGATCGTGAATCGATACAATTGGATTGTTGTCTGATTCAATCATTCCACGAATAGCATTGGCAGCTCTTTTTTGCATTTCTGGATTCGAACGCTGAATAGCGTTGAGCTCGATAACTTCTCCAAAGGCACCAGTGTCAGCACTAGAAACAGCAGCACCACCCATACCAATACGGTAGTTGTCACCACCTAAGATGACAATCTTATCACCTTTCTCTGGACGGTCTTTTAAAGCTTGAGACGCTTTCCCAAATCCGATACCACCAGCCTGCATAATCACTTTGTCGTATCCAACTTTTCGGCCATCTTCTTCATGTTCGAAGGTCAATACCGATCCATTGATCAGTGGTTGTCCAAATTTATTTCCAAAATCAGAAGCACCATTCGATGCTTTGATCAAAATGTCGATTGGGTTTTGATAGAGCCACTTACGAGCAGGCATTCCATTTCGCTCCCATGATCTTCCATCTAATACTCTAGAATAAGGAGTCATATAAACTGCTGTTCCTGCAAGTGGAAGCGCTCCTTTTCCTCCAGCGAGACGATCTCTAATTTCACCTCCTGAACCAGTTGCAGCACCGTTAAAAGGCTCTACAGTTGTTGGGAAGTTATGCGTTTCTGCTTTGAGAGAAAGTACTGTTTCCATTTCAGTTTCCTGATAGTAATCAGGCTGATCAGGTGTTTTAGGAGCAAATTGAATCGCTTTAGGTCCTTTGATAAAAGCGACATTATCTTTATAAGCAGATACCACTGAATTAGGATGTGTTTCAGTAGTTTTTCTGATGAGTTTAAAAAGAGAGTGGGGCTTTTCAACTCCATCAATTACAAAGTTCCCATTAAATATTTTATGTCTACAGTGTTCTGAATTGACTTGTGAAAATCCAAATACTTCAGCATCTGTTAATTTTCTGCCAATACGCTCAGAAACTTCTTCTAGATACGTAACTTCATCATCACTCAAAGACAATCCTTCCTGAATATTATAGGCTGCAATATTTTCAATTTCAAGAACAGCCTCAGGCTTTATATCAACTCTGAATAAAGATTGGTCTAAACTTGAAAATTTTTGAGAAAGCATTGGGTCAAAGTCCTCAAAGTTTTCGTTTACTGCATAGTATTCTTCTATTCGAATAACACCTTCAATCCCCATGTTTTGGCTGATTTCAGTAGCATTCGTACTCCAAGGACTAATCATAGTAGCTCTTGGACCAATAAAATATCCAGATAGACTTTCTTCTTTTAGAAGCGTTTCATTACCGAATAACCATGTTAATTTTGAAGTATCGTCTGCAGATAAATTGTTTGAAGTTTCTACTGCATAAACTTTTTGAGAAGGATTCCCGAAAAAATGGATCATAATCACTGTTTTAAGACCCTGCAAATTTAAGGTAAATTCAGAGATTATTCCCTATATCAAATAAGGAGTTATTAAAGAAAGTTGTTAATAGGTTATTCGACCTTTTTGAGAAGGGCCATATAGAAACCATCAAAACCGCTCTTAGATGCAAAAACGTGATTCTCTTTTTCTAATTGAAAAGATTTACCTGCTTCAGTATTTAAAAAAGCCTCTACCTGCATTTGATTCTCTTGTGGTAAGATCGAACAGGTAGCATAAACCATTTTACCTCCAGTTTTAACCATTTTGCTATAAGATTCAAGAATCTCAGCCTGAGTTTTTAAAACGCGATCCAAGAATGACTGATCGAGTTTCCACTTCGCATCTGGATTTCTTCTCAGAACACCAAGGCCTGTACAAGGAGCATCGATGAGTAGACGATCCGCCTGTCCTTTTAACTTTTTAATCACTTTGGTAGAATCGATGACTCTAGTTTCGATATTGTGTGCTCCGTTACGCTTCGCTCTTCGTTTTAATTCTTTTAATTTATTCTCATAAATATCGAGTGCAATCAATTGACCTTTGTTTTCCATTTGAGCAGCAATGTGAAGAGATTTCCCTCCAGCACCTGCGCAGGCATCAATCACTCGCATACCTGGTTCTACCTCTAAAAATGGTGCTACTAATTGTGAAGAAGCATCTTGTACTTCGAACCATCCATTTTGAAATAAATCCGTCTTAAAGACATTGGATCTTCTTTTGAGGATTAAAGCATTTGGATAATCATCAGATTTATCGGTCACGATATCCAGTTTTAAGAGTTCTTTATAGAGTTGCTCTTTGGTACATTTAAGAGTGTTTGCTCTTAGGACCACTTGTGCCTCTTGATTGAGAGCGTGTAATTCTTTAGCCCAAAATTCTTCACCTAAAGCTTTAACTCCTAATTCATCCATCCAATCAGGAATAGATTCTGCAATTTTTCGAGTGGCTGATAATTCGTCAAATTTCCCCTTGATTCTTCGCTCAGGAGTTCCTTCAATTTGCTTCCAATCAGGTAGTTGATGTCCTTTTAATACCGCCCAAACTGCCCATATTCTGTATAAATTTTCTCTACTGTAAGGAGCTTTTACCTCTGCAATGGTTTCATACAATCGCTTATAGCGAACAATTTCATAGGTGGTTTCAGCGATGAATCCACGATCTCTAGCACCCCAACGCTTATCAAACTTCAAAACTTTTTCAACGACCTTATCTGCGTATTGACCTTCGTTAAAAATCATATTACAGGCGTCGACTACTGCAAAGACTAGATTTCTGTGTAATTTCATAGGAACTTTAATTCTGCTACAAAGCTAAGCTTAATTTTTGTACTTTTTACTCATGAAACCAAGCTATCTTATAATCCTATCATTTCTGTTGCTCGCTTGTAATTCTAAAGAAATGAAACCCATTACGACTGTTAAGGTCAGTGAACTCTATAAGGATTCTGTATCCATACGTGCAATTTCAATAAAAGATCAACAGTTGTTTTTTGGAACTTCAAAGGCCTATGTTGGAATTTTAGATCTAAAAACGCATCAACTCGATACGCTAGCGTTTCCTGGGCAGGCCTTTAGAGCCACTGCTATAAATTCAAACTCCTACCTTGCCTTATCACTTAATAATCCAGCCCAACTACTAAGGATCGATTCACAGATGAATTCTGAATTGGTTTACACTGAGACTGGTGAAGCTGTCTTTTACGACGCCCTACATTTTATCGATGATCAAGTTGGTTTTGGTCTAGGAGATAATTACGATGGTTGTATGTCTGTTGTTTCAACTACTGATGGTGGTAGAAGTTGGATTAAATTAAACTGTGAAATGCTTCCTGAATCAACCATAGGAGAGGGTGCCTTTGCTGCTAGTAATACCAATATTGAATCCTATGGATCCACTATATGGATGGCAACAACAATGGGAAAAGTCTACAGATCAGAAGATTTTGGAGCTCATTGGACAGCTGTTCAAAGTCCCTTAGTTGATGAATCAGCGACTCATGGAATTTACTCTATGGATTTTTACGACCAGCAGAGAGGAATCATCTACGGAGGGGATTATACCAATCCTCAGTACAATAAAAATAATATTGCAGTCACCTCAGATGGAGGTCAGCATTGGAAGCTGATAGCAGATGGGACCAATCAAGGTTATAAGAGTTGTGTTCAATACGTACCTAATTCCAAAGGTCAACAAATCATTGTTGTAGGGTTCACTGGAATCGCTGTATCAAATGACAGTGGAAACAAATGGATCCCACTGTCAGATGAGGGATTTTACACAATTCGATTTGTGGACGAATCAACTGCTTATGCAGCTGGTAATGGAAGAATTGCTAAATTAGAATTTAACTAAGTTGAGCAATTACTTTATCGAGTTTCGCATTGACTTCACTCGCCAAAGCTCCTAATTCTTCATTCTCGACTGACATCATAGAAGCCATGGGATCAACTGCTGATACTTCGATGCTTCCATCCTCGTGTTGTTGAACCACAACATTACAGGGTAAGAATACTCCTATCTTGTTTTCTGAGCTGATTGCCTTATGTGCAAAGTGAGGGTTGCAAGCACCTAAGATGCGGTACTTTTGAAAATCTAGATCTAATTTCTTCTTGAAAGTGGCAGATACATCAATATCGGTTAATACACCAAAGCCTTCTGTTTTTAATGCTTCGGTAACAGCTTCGATGACCTCTTCAAATGATTTTCCTTCTTGGGTTACGCTTTTATGATAGTTCATGATTTGGAGTTTTAATTAAGTAATGAAATTAATCAATCAAATCTTGAACCTGTGTATACGATGTTACACAATTAAAGTAATGGAAGTGCTGTTTCTTTAGCCTTTTCTTTAGATTGATTGTCTTGACCTCTTCGTTCTCTGTGCATTCTCATTAGTTTTCTTCTAAAGCTATCTTCAGCTCTAGGCAATAAGAGTACTTTATTAGCAGGTAAAACATCTTGTAAATCCTTATAGAGTTTCATGGTTCTCTTGTGTTCTGCAGTTCGTTCAGCTATATATTCTTCAAGTAGTTTTTTAGCTTCAGTTTCACTGAGTGAGCTAGGATCTTCATTAGATGCTTCAGCTCTTTTTCTCATAGATTGCCACATTTCAATTTGAGCTTTTTCAAATTGGTTATATACAGGCCAAAAGTTAGAAGCTTCTTCTGCAGTCAAGGAAAGTTGTTCTGTGAAGTAAGCAACCTTATAACTCTTAATTTTTTCGAATTGATTCTTCTCACTATCCGTTTGAGCGTATGTAAAAAGTGAGCTGAAGATTAAGAGTAGTGAAAGGTATATTTTAGTAATCATTTCCATAGAGATTTAATTCTGAATATTCTTCTATTTGTAAATCGATATAGTCTTCAATAGCGGACTGATTGGAAGCTAAAAAGTCCAATTCAGTAGTCCCTTGGGGTAAATCGCTCGCTAAATAATAATTGTCAAAAGAGGTTTGAGTTGATCTGAGATAAGAATCGACCTCATTAAAACTCAATTGCTCGAAATCTATAGCAGTCGATTGATTAGAGTTGATAAGGATAGGAACAGCGATTAAGATAGTGATAGCTGCCGCTATAGCAGTGATCTTATAACTACTGATGAGTCGAATCACTTTGGGTTTGGACTCCTTCTCAGGAAGCCTTACCTTAAATGAATCAAAGTAGTTGTCTGGAGCGCTAAAGCCAGAACGAGCCTTCTTTTCTCCAAGGGAAACCTTGAAGTCTTCCAGATAATTTTCTGGAATTTTAAAGGGGTTATTTTTTGGTATCTCGTTCATATCAAATAAGATGTAATTTTTTACAAAAGGTTTAATGCTCGGTTAAAAATTCTTTAATTTTTGTTGTTGCATGATGGTAGGAAGCTTTTAATGCTCCTACGGAAGTTTCTAGTATTTCTGATATTTCCTCGTACTTCATTTCTTCAAAATACTTCATATTAAACACTAATCGTTGCTTTTCCGGAAGGCTTGCTAAAGCTTTTTGAAGGGATGTTTCAATGGCATCTCCCTCAAAATACACATCAGATTCTAGTTGAGAAGCTTTTTGATCGATATAATCACTCGATTCAATGCCTAATTTTCTGGATTTTTGTCTTAAAAAACTCAAGGCTTCATTAGTTGCTATACGATACAACCAAGAATAGAGCTTGGAATTACCCTTAAATGAATCGATGTTTTCATAACACTTAATAAAAGTGTTTTGAAGTACGTCATCAGTGTCGTCGTGATCGAGTAATATTCTACGAATATGCCAATACAAACGCTCCTTATAAGCATCGACTAGCATTTCAAATGCCGAGTGCTTTAAGCTTTCATTTTGTAGGTTTTCAACAAGTAGACGTTCTTCGATCAAATGAAGTATTTAAGTGTAAGACGACTAAAGATACAAAAGGTTTAAGAAAGAGATTGAAGATTCACCAATTTATAATAGTGATTTTCATTAGCAATAAGCTGCTCGTGTGTCCCTTGTTCTAGGACCTTGCCGTTTTGCATTACAGCTATTTTATCAGCATTTTTAATGGTGGATAGCCTGTGAGCAATTACTAAGGTAGTCCTGTTTTGCATCAGTTTTTCTAAAGCATCTTGAACGAGTTGTTCACTCTGTGTGTCTAGGGCAGAGGTAGCCTCATCGAGAATCATAATGGGAGGATTCTTTAAAATGGCTCTTGCGATGGCTAAACGTTGCTTTTGACCACCACTGAGTTTGTTACCACCATCGCCAATATTGGTTTGATACCCTTGTTCTAATTGCAAAATGAATTCATGAGCATTGGCTGCTTTTGCAGCTTCAATTACTTGTTCTTCATTGCAGTTTTCAACTCCAAGACAAATATTATTGATTACAGAATCATTAAAAAGAATGGATTCCTGAGATACAAAGGCCATATTTGATCTCAGTGATTTAAGGCTAAAATCTTTGATATTATGACCGTCTATTTCAATCGCTCCCTTTTTAATTGGATAGAAGCGCATTAACAGATTCGCTAGGGTGGTTTTTCCAGAACCTGACTGTCCTACTAAGGCAAGTGTTTCCCCTTTGTTTAAACTCAGATTGACAGAATCGAGAACCTGCTTGTCTTCATAAGAAAAACTAAGTTCTTTAAATTCAATGGAACTCTTAAAGGTACTGAACTCTTTAGGGTCTTTTAGTTCATCTAAACCACTGTTGTCGTCGAGGACCTCTAGGATACGGGCAGCAGCGGCATTTCCTTTTTTAAGACCGTAGGAAGCCTTACTGATCGCCTTGGCAGGAGTAAGAATATTATAAGCTAATCCCATATAAGCGATAAAAGAAGAGGCTTCTAAACTTCCTTCGATTAAGACCATAGTACCACCGTACCACAGCAATACTCCAATAACTGCTATTCCTAGGAATTCAGAAGTTGGAGAAGCTAAATTTTGTCGGTTGAGCAAACTGTTTGAAAAGTGAAAAAAGCGATCGGTTGTATGGTGAAATAAGACTTTAAATTTCTTTTCAGCCACAAAAGCTTGAATGATTTTTAATCCTCCGAGTGATTCTTCAACAACAGATAGAATTTTCCCCTGTTCTTGTTGAACGCGATCTGATTTCTTTTTGAGCGATTTACCAATTCTAGAGATGATTGCTCCAGATATCGGAATCACCACAAATACAAATAAGGTCAACTTAACAGAGATAAATAGCATCACTAGTAAGGTAAATACAATCGTTAAAGGCTCACGAACGATGAGTTCTAAGATGGATAAAAAGGATGTTTGAACCTCAAGGACATCGGTTGTGATCCTCGAGAGCATATCTCCTTTTCGCTTATTGCTAAAGTAGAAAACAGGAAGAGATACAATTTTATCGTAAAGTGCATTGCGAATGTCTTTTAAAACTCCATTTCTGAGGAAAGTGATAAAATACATCGCTAAATAGTTAAACAGGTTTTTGAGGAAAAAGAGCCCTAGGATGAGTCCAATCACCATAAAGAGTCCTCCGATTTCATCTTCACCACTAATTTGAGATAAGTGGTAGTTGAGACTTTCTTGAACATAGGTTTTTAAATGACCTATCCCATCGTAAACAGGCTTTACTTCAACCTGTTTGGTCTTGTCAAAAAGCACATCTAACATAGGGATGAGCGCTGCAAATGACAGTGCTGAGAACAAGGCATAGAGAATATTAAAGAATATATTGAGAAAGGCGTATTTCTTATACGGCCTGGCAAAACTCAATATTCTCTTAAAGTAGTTCATCGTTTAATTGTTAAAGTCTTTTGCTATCGCATCGATTCGTTCTTGTAATTTTTGAGATGTACTGAGGTAATCATCTATAGTTGCTAATGAAGCATTGACGCTGATATAAAATTTGATTTTAGGTTCCGTACCACTTGGTCTGGCTGCAATCATTGAACCTTTCTCGGTGTGAAAAATCAACACATTTGATTTAGGTAAATCAATGGTTGTTTCAGAGTTGTCTCTCAAGTCTTTAAGAGTAGACTCTTGATAATCCGCAACCTTGATTACTTTTTCTCCTCCAATATTCTGTGGTGGCTGTTGTCTTAGATCCACCATCATTTGAGCGATTTCTTCAGCTCCTTTCTTTCCTTTTTTAACCAGTGAGATCAAGTGTTCTTTATAACATCCGTGATCCTTGTAGAGCTCTAGTAGTCTCTGATACATACTGATGCCTTCAGATTTTGCATAAGTTGCAATTTCACAAGCTAATAGAGTAGAGGTTACCGCATCTTTATCTCTTACAAAGTCACCTACCATAAATCCATAGCTTTCTTCACCACCTCCTATAAAGTACTGTTGTTCTCTATTTTTGATCGCATCAGCAATCCATTTAAAACCGGTAAGTGTTTCGATATATCCAACCTCATAAGCATCAGCAATGACCTTCATCATTGGAGTCGATACAATGGTTGAGGCGATATAATCTCCTTTTTTAAAGCCTTTCTTTTGGCGCTCTTGCAATAAGAAGTCAATCATGAGCACCATAGTTTGATTTCCATTGAGTAGGATTAGTTTTCCACTCTGGTCTCTGACAGCAATACCCAATCGATCAGAATCGGGATCGGTTCCAATGACAATATCAGCATGCACCTCATCTGCCAATTCTAGTGCCAATTTTAAAGCTTCTGGTTCTTCTGGATTCGGCGATTTTACTGTTGGAAAATTCCCATCTGGAACTCTTTGAGATTCTACTATGTGTACATTTTCGTAACCCGCTCTTTTAAGTACTTCTGGAATTGCTGTAATTGAAGTTCCGTGGAGCGGAGTAAAAACAATATTTAAATTCTCTTTATTTGGAGCTTTAAAATCTCCATTGGCAACAGAAGCGTTAAAAAAGGCTTCATCAGTATCCTTTCCTAATAATTTAATTAGGGATGCATTGGCGTTGAAATTGATGTCTTTAAAGTCAATCGCATTGATATGATTGACGATTTCTTGATCCTGAGGAGGAACAATTTGTCCGCCATCGGCCCAATAGACCTTATAACCATTGTATTCAGGTGGATTGTGGGATGCAGTGAGTACAATTCCCGCCTGGCAATTGAGTTCTTTAACAGAAAAAGATAGGGCAGGAGTCGTTCGAAGTTCTGGATACAAATAAGCGATGATACCATTTGCAGAAAGCACATTAGCTACAGTTTGAGCCAAAGTATTGGAGTTATTTCTACAATCGTAGGCAATAGCCACCTTTAATTCTTTTGTAGGATAGAGCTCTTTTAAATAATTCGCTAATCCTTGAGTGTTTTTTCCAAGGGTATATTCGTTGATCCTATTGGTTCCAACTCCCATAACACCTCTCATTCCACCAGTGCCAAACTCTAAGTCTCTGTAAAAGCAATCCTCCAACAACTCTGGGTTTTGCTTCATTTTTAAAACCTCATTTACAGTGTCATTGTCAAAAAAGTCATCTGTCCATTCCTGGGCGCGCTCTAAATAACTCATCAATATTATTCTTTCTTTTGTTTTTTAATACCTATTTTCTTTGAGATGTTGTAGTGGTTGGTTTGTTTTTGTTGACGGATTAGTAGTTCACCTACAAAACCAGCCAAAAAGAGTTGTGATCCTAAAAGGATACAAATTAGTGCTATGTAAAATTCAGGACGCTCTGTGATGAGTCTTCCTGTGGTATTGATAAAAAGTTTGTCAACCCCTAAATAGAGGGTAAATAAAAATCCTACAATAAAGACGATAACTCCCCAAGCTCCAAAAAAGTGCATGGGTCTTTTGCCGAATTTACCGACGAACCAAATGGTTATTAAATCTAAAAATCCATTGATAAATCTACTCATACCAAATTTTGTCTTTCCGTATTTTCTGGCTTGATGTTTTACAATATGCTCCCCTATATTTGAATAGCCTGCATTTTTAGCAAGAACTGGAATATAACGGTGCATTTCACCAGTTACTTTGATGTTTTTTACAACTTCATTTTTATAAGCCTTAATTCCGCAATTAAAATCGTGAAGTTTGATTCCTGAGGTTTTACGAGCAGCCCAATTGAAGAGTTTAGAAGGAATGTTCTTCAATAACACAGAATCAAATCGCTTCTTTTTCCATCCAGATACCAACTGATAACCTTGATGCTTAATCATCTGGAAAAGCATTGGAATCTCTTCTGGATTATCTTGAAGATCAGCATCCATTGTGATGATGACTTCACCCTCAGCTAGTTCAAAACCTGCGTCTAAAGCTTGAGATTTTCCAAAGTTTTTGGAAAACTTAATTCCTTTAATTTCTGAATGTTTTTCTGAGAGTTCTTCTATGAGATTCCACGAACCATCATCACTTCCATCATCGATAAAGATGACCTCATAAGAAAAAGAATTGGACTGCATCACCGATGCAATCCAATTGTATAATTCTCTTAAAGATTCTTCTTCGTTTAATAAAGGTATGACTACAGAAATCTGCATAGGTGTGATTTGAGTCAACAAAAATACGTTTTTTGTTTACTCTTCTCTCTTCTTTTTTAAGATTACTCCTGATAACAGCCCAATAATTAAGCCCAAAAGAGTGTTCATAATAATCATCATTGGATAGGTGATCCACTTCATGCTTTTTTGAGTCTCAATTGCTTGATCAACTTGCTCATCTGACATTTGTGGATAAGTGTCTATGATTGTTTGTCTTCCAATTTCATATGATTTATCCCAAAAATCAGGTTCGATGACATTAGCGAGTATTAATAAGTATACAATACTTATAAGAGCAGCAATAACTCCTGCTCCTGAACCGATTTTAATCGCTTCTTTAACTGTTAAGAATCCTTCGTTGTCTTTTTTAAAGGTTTTAACACCGACAAAAATAATTACTAATGCAGCGAGAATACCGATGATACTTTGAACTGGGCTTTGTTCATATAGCATATCCATCATATAGATCATTACGCTAAAAACAACTCCTACAATACCTAGAAGTCCACCGTAAGTTAAGGCGTATTTACCTGTTTTTGGTCCATTTTGTTCCATGAGATTTGGTTTTAAGTTTAATAAGTTAAAGATACATCATTATTTTTTTAATCAAACATTGTTGGTTTAATAAAAAAGATTAAATTTGCAGTCCAAAATCAGAAGTAATTAGATCATGAAACAAGGAATTCATCCAGAGAATTATAGATTAGTAGCATTCAAAGATATGTCCAACGAAGATGTATTCATTACTAAATCTACTGTAGAAGCAAAAGAAACAATCGAAGTTGAGGGTGTTGAATACCCATTGGTAAAGTTAGAGATTTCTAGAACTTCTCACCCTTTTTACACAGGTAAAACTAAATTGGTTGATACAGCAGGACGTATCGATAAATTCAAGAACAAATACAAGAAATTCCAGAAGTAAGGAATTTTTTAACCTTATATTTAAGTCACGTTTCAATTGAGGTTGAAACGTGACTTTTTTGTTGATTATATTTGTATTATGAATATCGTATTATTTGATTCTAAAGAACGGATTAACTTTCTTCCATTGACATATACAAGGCCTATGGCTGATATGCGTATGGGAATGATGACTTTTAGAGAGCGCTGGGAGCACTATTTAGGTGTTTCAAGCTCGAGTCTTACAGAAGGTTATTTAAGTACAAAGTATTCACTCACTCTTGAATCAGATAATTTATTTATTCACGGCACTCTTGTTGCTACGCAGCAATTAGTGGAGCAAATCAATCAATTGACCATTGGACAAGGATTGACCTATGAAGGAGATTTGATTGCCTACAGATCTTCAAATAGTGTAGAGGATCTCAATATGCTTCAATTGACAGCCTTGGACTTTAAGGTATTAGTATTAAAGCAAGTTTGGGAGTTGTTCGTTAATAACGATACAGTTCTCAGAGCTGATTTTGAGTTGTTGACAAAGGGCAGAGAGAGTGCTCCTATACCAGAGCACTGTACTGTCATCAATCCCGAACAATTCTTTATGGAAGAAGGGGCTAGCATTTCATGTAGCGTATTTAACGCTTCTACTGGACCAATCTACATCGGAAAAAATGCTGAGGTGATGGAGTCATCTGCGATTAGAGGTCCTTTTTCTCTAGGGGAACATTCCACTGTAAAAATGGCTAGTAAATTCTACGGAGCTATCAGTATCGGACCTCATTGTAAGGTTGGTGGAGAAATCAACAATTCAATTGTCTTTGGTTATTCCAATAAAGGTCACGATGGGTTTTTAGGAAATTCAGTTATTGGAGAATGGTGCAATTTTGGAGCAGATACCAACACCTCAAATTTAAAGAACGATTATTCAATCACCCGACTTTGGAATTACGCTCAAAATAGGTTTGTTTCGACTGGTAGACAGTTTTGTGGACTGATTATGGGAGATCATTCTAAATCGGCTATTAATACCATGTTTAATACGGCAACGGTAGTTGGAGTAAGCTCTACTGTTTTTGGATCTGGCTTTGTGAAGAACTTTGTCCCAAGTTTTAGCTGGGGTGGTGAAAAGAATTCGACAACCTACCTGTTAAACAAGGCACTAGATACCGCAGAGCGAGTTATGGAACGAAGGTCTATAGTGCTCAGTGAAGAAGATAAGGCGATTCTCGAAGAGGTCTTTGAGCAATCTAAAGCTTATAGAAAAGATTAAAATGAAGCTTGAAGTAAATTCTAAAAAAGTAGCTTTTTACACCCTCGGGTGTAAACTCAATTTTTCTGAGACCGATACCATTAAACGTTCTTTTGAAGCGGAGAACTTTAAATCCGTTTCTTTTGATGAGTATGCGGATATCTATGTTATCAATACTTGTTCGGTTACTGAAAATGCCGATAAGAAATTCAAGAATTACGTCAAGAAAGCTCAAAAACAAAACCCCAATGCCTTTGTTGCAGCTGTAGGATGTTACGCTCAATTAAAACCGGAGGAGTTAGCCGCAGTCGATGGAGTAGACCTTGTGTTGGGAACCAAAGAAAAATTTCAGCTCACTTCCTACTTAAACGATTTGACCAAAAATGAATTTGGTCAGGTTCACGCTTGTGAAATTGAAGAGTCAGATTTTTATGTAGGCTCTTATGCAATCGGAGGAAGAACAAGAGCCTTTTTAAAAGTTCAAGACGGTTGTGATTACAAATGCACCTATTGTACGATTCCACTTGCTAGAGGAATCTCTAGATCAGATACCTTAGAACGCGTTTTGGAAAATGCTGCAGAAATATCATCCAAAGGAATTAAAGAAATAGTGCTTACTGGAGTGAATATCGGTGATTACGGTAAGGGTGAATTTGGAAATAAGAAACACTTACACACCTTTTTTGATTTAGTTCAGGCACTAGATAAGGTTGAGGGAATATCAAGATTGAGAATATCCTCTATTGAACCCAATCTTCTCAAAAATGACGTGATTGATTTTGTGAGTCAATCTCGCTCTTTTGTCCCTCACTTTCACATTCCATTGCAATCGGGAAGTGATGCGCTTTTAAAGCTGATGAAAAGACGTTACTTAACTGATTTGTATACCGAAAGGGTGAGTCAAATCAAGTCAGTAATGCCAGATGCTTGTATTGGTGTGGATGTCATTGTAGGCTTTCCAGGGGAAACTGATGAACACTTTTTGGAAACCTATCGCTATCTTTCTGAGTTAGGAGTATCCTATCTACACGTTTTTACCTATTCTGAACGAGAAAATACAGAAGCTATCGATATGGATGGGGTGGTTCCTCAAGAAGTAAGAGCTAAGCGTTCCAAAATGCTCAGAGGTCTTTCTTCAAAACTCAGACATGCCTTTTATGAATCCCAATTAGGTACAGAGCGCAATGTTTTATTCGAGGGGGAGAATAAAAAAGGATACATCCACGGCTTTACAGAAAACTACGTCAAAGTAAAAGCTCCATGGGATCCATCACTTGTCAATACCATGCACAAGGTTATCCTTAAAAGTATCGATGAGGATGGTTTGGTTCGATTTGAATACGCATAAAAAAAGACGAGTGGCTGCTCGTCTTTAAAAAAAAATAGAATTTGTTCGGTTGTTATATTCGAATGCCTACCGGAAGCATTTCTTTGTAGCGTCTGTTTTTTCTAAGAAAAACAGCAACCTCAGGACAGGTTGGTACCACTCTTAAATTTTTTTCTTGTATTTCATCTAATACTGCAACTATGAATTGATCTCTAAATGATTTACTGTTTACTTCTTGAGGGATAATGAGTTTTGTCAGAAAAATCTTTCGTTCCTGAGCCGAATACTCGATCTTACATAAGTGATTGTCAACTGTTGTTTCAAATTGTCTTAAAAAACCATTGTCGGTGATCATTAAATTGCCCATATATTGTAATTTTAGAACACGAATCGTTTGTGAACGTAATTATTTGCCAAAAAAAGTAAGCTAATTTAGTTAAATAAATCATAATATCCTAACAATTAATAAGATATGAATTCACTTAAACCACAAAAACAAACTGTTTATTGTATTCCGGGTTTAAGTGCTTCAAAATCGATATTTGAATACTTACCCCATAGCGATTCTGTTGAGTATGTTTTATTGGACCAAAAGTTTCCATTAGCTGGAGAATCTTTTGATAGTTATATCGAGCGATGGTCAAAAGAAATCAAGATTGAAAATGCAATTGTAATTGGCGTTTCTTTTGGAGGAATTATCGCTCAAGAGCTTGTAAAACACAAAGCCATTTCTAAAATAATACTTATATCGAGTGTTCGATCACCTAGAGATTATTCCTCAATGATGAAAGTGTTCAAATATATAAGGATCTATAAATTATTATTAACTAGGATTCTAAAGAAGATTTACAAGATTGAGCAAAATCCTAAGACCGAACACCAAAGAAAAATGAGTGCTATGCTCAAAAAGTATCTTCCCTACAGAGATCCCTATTATGTGAAGTGGTCTGCAGAAAAAATTATCAATTGGATCCCTGCAGAGATATCAATTCCTGTGCTACAAATTCACGGAACTAAAGATGAAATCTTTCCATTTGCTAAAACAAAAAAAGCCATCTCGATAAAAGATGGCACTCATGCAATGATTGTAACTAAGCGAAAATGGTTTGAAGAAAATCTTCTAAACTATTTAATCGATTAGATTCTTTTGAGTTGCTGTTTCATCATTTTAATTTGATCTCCCAACATATTCTGTTTATCGAGCTTTTTAGCCTCAGCTAAAAGAGTTGTAGCTTCTCTTTTTCTTCTTTTTTGCATAGAGATACCAGCTAGACTCAATTTAGCCATAGCCATATCATAATCCATATTTAATCCAAGTTTAACAGCCTTCTTAAAATACTTTTCAGCTTTGGATAAATTTGTTTGTGAATTGATGATTCCATGCAAGTAATTGTAATACCCTTGTTGTTTGCTTGTCAAAGCTGCCTCAGGGTTCTTAATTTTGTTTAACCAGCGTTCAGTACCTGCAAGATCTTGTTTTCTCATTCTAAGAAAAGCCATTAGAAGAATTTCATTTCTAAAATAGAGGAATATAAAGATCGTTGAAAGCAGCACTAAAAAGATTCCGTTGCCGATTTCTCCATCGATAAATTGATAAACGGCATAAGCGTTTATTGCAGCTGTAATGATAAGTTTGATGATTTTATGAAACATATGAATTGTTTTAGGAATGTGAGCTTTATGAAGCTCATGTTCTAATGAGATGCAAAAGTAATAAAAACAATTAAAAATATTTTTTATTTTAGTCTTGTTAAAGCAAAAAGTCTTTGTATATTTGCGCCCAGCTTTTGAGCATGGAATCGAAAGCATAAACATTTAGTTATAAAAATTAAGCTCAATGAAAAGAACATACCAGCCATCAAAGAGAAAAAGAAAGAACAAACACGGTTTTAGAGAACGTATGGCTTCTGCTAACGGAAGAAAGGTGCTTGCTCGTAGAAGAGCAAAAGGAAGAAAGAAATTAACTGTATCTTCTGAATTGAGACATAAGAAATAATGATCGAAACGTTATTTAATATAGGTGTTACTTTTTTATAAGTAACACCTTTTTTTTTATATTTTGCAAAACACTTAAGACTTACACACAATGCCTAAAAGAAACGATTTAAACTGCATCTTAATTATTGGATCTGGACCTATTATTATTGGACAAGCCTGTGAATTTGACTATTCTGGTTCTCAGTCGCTTAGATCCCTCAGAGAAGATGGCATTGAAACCGTTTTAATCAATTCCAACCCTGCAACGATCATGACGGACCCATCGATGGCTGATCATGTTTATCTAAAGCCTTTAACGACTAAATCTATTTTAGAGATTTTAGAAGCGCATCCACAAATCGATGCGGTACTACCAACAATGGGTGGTCAAACTGCACTTAACTTGTGTATTGAAGCAGATGAAAAAGGAATCTGGAATGATTTTGGAGTTGAAATTATAGGAGTAGATATCGATGCTATCAACATTACTGAAGATCGTGAGCAGTTTAGAAAACTCATGGAAAAGATTGGTATAGGAATGGCTCCTCAAGCGACCGCAACTTCCTTTTTAGAAGGAAAAGAAATCGCTCAGAGATTCGGTTTTCCACTGGTAATTCGTTCATCGTTTACACTCGGTGGAGCAGGAGCTTCGATCGTATATGATCCAAAGGATTTTGATGAACTTCTTTCGAGAGCGCTTGAAATTTCACCGATTCATGAGGTAATGATTGATAAAGCCCTCATGGGGTGGAAGGAATACGAATTAGAGCTTTTACGCGATAAGAATGACAATGTGGTGATTATCTGTACCATTGAGAATATGGATCCTATGGGAATCCATACCGGTGATTCTATTACAGTAGCACCTGCCATGACGCTTTCAGATAGAACCTTCCAAAAGATGAGAGATATGGCCATCAAGATGATGCGCTCTATCGGAGATTTCGCGGGTGGATGTAATGTTCAATTTGCAGTAAGTCCTGACGACCAGGAAGATATTATTGCTATTGAGATCAACCCAAGGGTATCTCGTTCTTCGGCCTTAGCATCAAAAGCAACAGGTTATCCTATTGCTAAAATTGCTTCTAAATTGGCAATTGGATATCACTTAGACGAATTAGATAATCAAATCACTAAGTCAACTTCAGCATATTTTGAGCCAACTCTTGACTATGTGATTGTAAAAATCCCACGTTGGAACTTTGATAAATTTGAAGGTTCTGATCGTACTTTAGGACTCCAAATGAAATCAGTAGGAGAGGTGATGGGAATTGGAAGATCATTCCAAGAAGCTTTACACAAAGCAACTCAATCTCTTGAAATCAAAAGAAATGGTCTAGGAGCGGATGGTAAAGGATATAAAGATTACGATCAAATCATTGAAAAGCTTACGATTCCTAGTTGGGATCGAGTATTTGTGATCTACGATGCAATTCAACTCGGAATTCCACTTACAAGAATTCACGAAATCACCAAGATTGATATGTGGTTCTTAAAGCAATACGAAGAATTATACTCTTTAGAAAAGGAAATTTCAAACTACAGCTTAGAAAGTCTACCAAAACCTTTACTATTAGAAGCAAAACAAAAAGGATTTGCCGATCGTCAGATCGCTCATATGGTTGATTGCTTAGAATCTGAAGTATACAACAAAAGAGAAGAACTCAATATCAACAGAGTATTTAAATTAGTAGATACTTGTGCTGCAGAGTTTAAAGCGATGACGCCATACTATTACTCTACTTTTGAGTCAGATGTACAAACAGCTGATGGAGATCGCTATACTGCAAATGACTCAATCGTTACCGATAAGAAAAAGATTGTAGTATTAGGATCAGGACCTAATAGAATTGGCCAAGGAATCGAATTCGATTACTGTTGTGTACACGGGGTCTTAGCTGCATCTGAATGTGGCTACGAAACTATCATGATCAACTGTAACCCAGAAACGGTCTCTACCGACTTTGATACCGCTGATAAACTGTATTTTGAGCCTGTATTCTGGGAGCATATCTACGATATTATCAAGCATGAAAAACCTGAAGGTGTCATCGTTCAGCTCGGAGGTCAAACGGCTCTTAAGCTCGCTGAGAAGTTAAATAAATACGGTATTAAAATTATCGGTACCAGCTTTCAAGCACTTGATTTAGCAGAGGATAGAGGAAGTTTTTCTACGCTGCTTAGAGAAAACAATATACCATTCCCTGAGTTTGGTGTTGCTGAAACTGCAGATGAAGCTTTAGCTTTAGCAGATCAATTAGATTTTCCATTACTTGTTAGACCTTCTTATGTACTAGGTGGACAAGGGATGAAGATTGTAATCAATAAAGAAGAATTGGAAAAACACGTCGTTGATTTATTGCGTAAGATTCCAAATAACAAATTACTTCTCGATCACTATTTAGATGGTGCTATCGAAGCTGAAGCAGATGCTATCTGTGACGGTGAGGATGTGTATATCATTGGTATCATGGAGCATATTGAACCATGTGGTATCCACTCTGGAGATTCTAATGCAACACTTCCTCCATTTAACTTAGGAGAATTTGTAATTCAACAGATTAAAGATCACACTAAGAAAATTGCCTTAGCATTAAATACCGTTGGTCTTATCAATATCCAATTCGCAATTAAAGATGATAAAGTATATATCATCGAAGCAAACCCAAGAGCATCGCGAACCGTTCCATTTATTGCAAAGGCTTATAAGGAGCCTTATGTTAACTACGCGACTAAAGTGATGCTTGGAGAAAAGAAAGTTAAAGACTTCAACTTCAATCCTCAATTAGATGGTTATGCGATTAAGCAGCCAGTATTCTCATTTAATAAGTTTCCAAATGTTAATAAGAACTTAGGACCAGAGATGAAGAGTACAGGAGAGAGTATCCTCTTTATCGATAGTTTAAAAGACGATCAATTTTACGAACTCTACCACAGAAGAAAAATGTACTTGAGTAAATAGTTAGATTGATTATATAAAAAAAAGGAGCCCTGTAAAGGCTCCTTTTTTTTAGTAGTAATATGTGTTATTCTTCTTCATTGTCCTCCATTGCTCGTTCCAAAAGGTTTTCTGGAAGTGATTTTTTAGCTTTGGCTCCAAGTGTTTTTAGTTTTTCAACTCTAGAGATGAGATCTCCTTTTCCTGTATGAAGTTTATTCATTGCAGCTTCATAAAATCCTTTAGAATCATCCAATCGTTTACCAATTTGAATTAAATCTTGAAGTAAGCCTTCAAATTTATCGTATAAAGCTCCGGCTTGACGAGCAATTTCAAGCGTGTTTTTACGTTGTTTTTCACTTGTCCAAAGTGATACAATGGTGCGTAATGTCGCTAATAGTGTAGAAGGAGTAACAATGACTATGTTTTGGGTGTATGCTGTATTGAACAATTCGTTTTCTTCATTAATTGCTGTAGAAAAAGCAGTTTCAATTGGGATAAATAACAATACAAAATCCAAACTTTCGATATCGTAGAGTTCTTCGTATTTCTTAGCTGAGAGTTGGGAAATATGTCTTTTAATAGATTCGATATGTTTCTTTAAATATTGTTTTTTCAACAATTGATCATCTTCATTGATATAGCGTTCATAATCGGTTAGCGATACTTTAGAGTCTACAACCATATGTTTTTGATCCGGTAAATTAATGACCACATCTGGGAGTTGTCTATTTCCATTCTCATCAGTATAAGATTGTTGAACCAAATACTCTCGATCTTTTTCAAGACCTGATTTTTCTAACACTTTTTCGAGTATTAATTCTCCCCAATTTCCCTGCATTTTCGAATCTCCTTTTAAAGCATTAGTAAGATTTTCAGCTTCTTTTTTAAGGGATTCATTCTGTGTTTTTAGGTTTTTAAATTGCTCTTCTAAAGCAGTTTTCATCTCAATATTAAAATTTTGAGATTTTTCAACACGTTCTTCAAAGGTTTTTATCTTCTCCTGTAAGGGTTTTAATACCTGATCGATATTCTCCTTGTTTTGAACGGTGAATTTCTGACTCTTATCTTCAAATATTTTTTGAGCTAAATTTTCAAAATTGACAGCAAATTCCTTTTGAAGCTTTTTTAATTCTTCAGCTCGTTCTTCTTGTTCCTTTCTGAGGTGTTTTAAATCAGATTCTGCTTCTATATTTTTAGATAGGGTTTGTTGGTGTTCTTCTCGAAGCAGCTCCAATTGTTTTCTGGTCAGATTTAAATCTTCTTTCAGCGTTTGTACTAGTTCTGTAGGTTTATCTGAATTAGATTTAATCCTTGTGATGTATTGACCAATAAAGTATCCAATTGCTAAAAATAAGATTGGGCTGATGTAAATGTAAAGTTGATTCATGGGTGGATATCTTTTAAGACAAAGCTTTTACTGTGAGGGTTAAAATTAACCATTTCAGATGGAAAAATACGCTGGAAGACTTCTTTGTCGATTAAATTTTGAGGCGTATCAAAATAGGGTTCATCTTTGAGTAATACGAGCATTTGATCACTTAATTCTATCGCTCTTTCAATTTCATGAGTGGATAGAATTATACATTTGTTGTAGTTGTGAGCTAGGTTGGATAGAATCTTAAACAGGTTTATTTTGTGATATAAATCTAAATGAGTGCTCGGTTCATCGAGGATGATATAAGGAGTATCTTGGGCAAAGGCTCTTGCGATTAATACTTTTTGATACTGCCCATCGGAGAGTTCAAAACACTTTTGATTCTTAAATTCTGTTATTTCAAAAAGAGCAAGTGCCTGATCAATGATTTGTTTGTCGTTCTCAGTGAGTTTTCCAATCCAATTCAGATAGGGGTAGCGTCCCATTTGAACAAGCTCATAAACACTTAAAAATTTGTTTTCTTCACGTGAAGTATGTACCACACTTATATGTTTTGCGAGCTCTTTGAAGCTGATGTTTTCAATGAATTCACCTTCAATCGAAACAGATCCCTCAATGCTTTGAAGTTCACCACAAATAGTTTTGATCAGCGTTGATTTTCCAATTCCATTGATTCCAACGATGGTATGTAAGCTTCCCAATTTGAATTCTAAATTCAAATTACGAACCACAGTGAAGTTGTCATAGCCGATATGTAGGTTTTCTAACTTCATTAAAAATGCATTTTCTTTTTGCGAATGAGTAACCAAATGACAATCGGTGCTCCAATGATGGATGTGATGGCGTTTATGGGTAAAACAGCGCTGCTGTAGGGTAGCTGTGAAATGGTGTCACAAATAAGCATAAACAAGGTCCCGCTGATCAGTGAAGCAGGGTAGAGGATTTTGTGATCGACGGTATTAAACCACAATCGACAAAGGTGTGGAATCGCCAATCCCAAAAAGGCAATTGGACCTACTATTGCAGTACTAGTACCGGCTAATAAGCCTGTGATGATAATGATTAAGATTCTAGAATTTTTAACAGAGACACCTAAATTTCTAGCATTTGATTCCCCTAATAAAAGCGCATTCAAAGGTTTGATTAAGGTGAGGCCTACTGTAAATGAAAGTATTGAAATTCCCACTAGAATACTCAAGGCTGTTGAATCTACCGCGCCTAAGTTTCCTAAGGACCAATAGATAAATTGTTGTAACTCTTCCTTAGAACTTAAAAAAGAAAGAACTGAAACAACCGCTGCTGTGATACTTCCAAACATGATTCCGATAATAAGTAGACTCATAGAATCTTTAACTCTAAGAGCGATGGTGCCAATTAAACTCAAAACCAATAAACTTCCAATACTAGCCCCAAGTGTCGTCACTAGGGTTGAAACATGGGAAATGCCAAAAAGTGATGCTCCCATAATAAGAAGAGCAACCCCTAAAGAGGCTCCTGAGCTGATTCCCAACACAAAGGGCCCAGCAAGTGGGTTTCTAAAAAGGGTTTGCATCAATAATCCGCTTAAAGCTAGTGAAGCACCTACAAATAGAGCTGTAATGGCCTTTGGAATTCTGTAAGACCAAAGAATATATTCTAGACTTTTATCCTCCAATGGGGTTCCCAACAAAGATTTAAAACTATCCAAAAAGGGAATCTCTACCGAACCCAAGCTCAAATTGAGAATTAGAGCAACAATGGTCAGTAGTGTGAGAATCGTAAATTTTTGAGATTTACTCATGGACTAGCGGTTTAAAAAACGTTGGTTGATAGTTTTTTAAAAGTTGTGGGTGTAAGATATAAATAAGGTCTTTTAAGACCAAATCTGGTCGATGTGCCGCCAATTCAAAATAAAGCATCCCACCAGTTTCACCCTTGGTGAGTGCATAGGTAAATACCTTCTTGTTTTTAAAAGATTCAAATACTCCGTAATGTGTATTAGAATCGAGCATTTCTTGATATGAGGTAAATTGAGCGGGTGCAATCCAAAAGCTAGCTGTTGATCCTTTGACGATAGCCTCTTCAATTGAAAGTGATAAACTGCCACTAGATCCCATATCTGAGAATAGATAGTCTGCATTTGCATCTTTGAAAAAGCTAGCAGCCCAAGAATCCTTTCCTGGGGCATACCAAACATCTTTGTATAGAGAACCACTAATCAAGGTGGGTTGCTTATTAGCTTTAGCAGCTAATTTTTTAGCCTCTAAATAATCGGCTTCAATTTGATTGAAAATATGTTGAGCCTGTGCTTCTTTATTAAAAAATAATCCAAAAAACTTAACCCATTCAGCCTTTGCTAATGGTGACTGCTCAAGCCAGTCAGCATTTAATACGATTGGGATCCCAAAGGCTTCCAATTCATCATAAGCTTTATTGGAGCTGTTAATGCTAAATCCAATGATAACCTCTGGATGTAGTGCAATAGCTGTTTCAATATTGATCTTTTCGTTTAGCCCCAATTCTTTTATTTGTCCTATATCAATGGCCTCCCTAACCTCTTTTGAGGAGATTAAATCAGTGCCTGCAAATCCCACGATGGATTCTACTTCATCTAAATCTACAACTGAAGGAATGTGTGTGGTAGAACTCAAAACGATGCGTTCTACGGGAGTGAAAATACATTGATAATCTCGGTAATTGGCTTTTAATTCCTCGTTGTCTTTTGGAATGAGAGCAAACTCATAAGAGATGTTTGAATTGGGCCATGGATTGATGACAGTTAGAATTTTTACACCATCTTCCTTTTCATTAACCTTAAAATGCTCAGCATAATAGAGCTTTAATTGTTGATCTTGTGCCATTGTAGCACTCAGTGAAAAAGCAAAGAATAGAATCGTATATATTTTGTGTACCATGGCAAATCAAAAATACTATTTAATTATTGTGTGCTCAATAAATAAGGCTATTTTTGACGTGAAATTAGGTTTTTCTAGAGTTGCTCTAGAAAATTAAAAGGGAAACTAGTTCAAATCTAGTGCTGTTCCCGCAACTGTAAGCTCAGTCGAAAGATGCTTTTAACGACTACAATACCACTCTTAATAGGGGAAGGTAAGTTAAAAAGACGCAAGCCAGGAGACCTGCCAGTTTCAAAACTGATTTATAAACTTTCGGGTAAAAAGTTTTAAGGTTCATTCCTTCATGCTTCCGTGTTAAACAACACAAAATGAAAAAACAATTTAAAATCTTGAGCGTAGTAGCTCTTGGATTAAGTCTGTCCATACATGGACAAGAACAATCAAAAGATTCTGTATCAGCATTAAATGAGGTGGTGCTTTACGGATTAAAAGTACCTCAAAAAGAAGCTTTAATAGGTAAAAACATTACGCTGCTCAATGAAAAGGATATTCAAGCTTACCAAGGCTATTCCTTAGCTCAATTGATCAATACAGTATCGGGGATTAGTGTTCAAGGAGCACAACTCCCTATGGGAAACACTCAGAGTATTTACGCTAGAGGAGGTCGATCTAAACAAGTATTAATCCTTATTGATGGTATTCGAGTGGCGGATCCTTATTCAGCATCCTTGTCTTATGACTTACGATTATTAAATCTCTCAAATATTAAACAAATAGAGGTGCTTAAAGGAGCGAGTAGTGCTGTTTATGGAAGTTCTGCTTCAACCGTTGTCATTGCCATTACCACTAAAGAAAATCAAAAAAACGGTTTGACCTTAACCAGTGGTATTGGATCCAATCAGATTGCAGAAGATCAAAATATGCAATTTAATTACAATAAGGTTGGGGTTGATTATACAGGCTCAATTAGTGAACTTCGCTATCGATTGAGTTATGCTCATCTTTATGAAGGTGGTGTTTCTGCACTTGAAAACACGCAGGAAGAAGATCCTTTTAAGAGAAGTCACTATTCAATTGAGATTCAAAATAGTGCTCAAAATCGATGGAATTGGAAACTCAAAAGTTCCCGTACTTCTATGAGTGCTGATTACGATGATTCATACACTGGGACTGATCGGGATTTTCAATTTCTTACTCAAAAAACCTCTATTGGTTTTCAATCGAATTATCGTCTCTCTAAAGGGAATTTATTTTTAGGAGTTAATCACGATCAATTTGATTCTGAAGCGATATCCGATTATGGAGGTCTCTTTAAATCCAATAGTAGTAATTTCGACTTGTATTACAAATCGAATACCAATCATAAGATACAAAGTCTCTTTGGGATTCAATCTGCAATTGATGCTTCGAGTTCGATTAATGAATCATCCGTTGTTACATTCGATCCTTATGTAAGCGTGTTTTATAGATCTACTAATGGATTGAATATCAGCTCTGCAGCTCGATTAAATCACCACAGCACCTACGGGAATCATTTTGTAGGGCATTTAAATCCTTCATTGAGTTTTGGAAGTGCTGATCAATATGTGCTTTATTCAAGTGTAGCTACAGCTTTTATCAGTCCTAGTTTGTTTCAACTCTACGGTGATTGGGGAGCTAATGAAAACTTAATTCCAGAAACTAACACTACCGTTGAGTTTGGAATTAGAAGTACTCAGGGTTTTACAAACTGGAATCTCTTGGTTTTTAAACGAAATGAAAACAATGCAGTGTTTTGGAATTCTGAAAGCTTTCAATACGGTAACTCGGATGGAACCACTAAAGCGGAGGGATTGGAATTTGATTTAACATCACAATTCACTAAGGATTTTCAATTCAAATTTAATTACACTTACATATGGAGGGATCAAGAATTGATGATCAGAATTCCAAAGCACAAGTTTAACCTGAATTCTACCTATCGATTCGGAAAGCATCAATTCCTTCTTGAGACTCAGTTTGTGGGAAAACGTTATGATACTGATTTTACCACCTATACTAATGTTGAATTAAATCCCTATACCTTGATTAATTTAAATTGGAATCACCAAATTAGCGATCGGATTCAAATCCAATGTGGGGTACACAACATGTTCAATAAGAGTTTTATAGAACAAATCGGGTTTAATAGTCTAGGTAGAAATTATCGTTTGAACTTCAATTATACCTTATTTTAATTCAGTTCCCTTTGAAGGAATTAAATACATTTCCTGACTGAACTTTTCTTCTTGAATAGGTTTCCCAACTGGGTAAACATTCATGGAAGGACGCAGATCCATCTTAGCAGTTGTTCCTGTAATTAGATTTAAGGCAGCTGCTAGGAAGGGTTCAGTTGGATCACCAAAATCTTTGATTTCTGTTGGATAGTCCATTTCATCGAGTTCTATCGTGGGTACAAATCCATTGTCGTAGTCATTCTGGCCTAATTTATTGTAGATCTGAAAAACGATGGGTTGCATCCCAACAGTGTGATTTGGATTTCTGTTGTCCGGATCATCATAACTATTAGGAGAGTCTACAACAGTGATGGATCCTTCATTTTTACCTACAGTAGTACCACCAATTGTGATGACATTCATATAAGGTCTAAGTCCATTAATAATCATTTCAGAGGCTGAGGCAGTGCTAGCAGAGGTGAGTACATAAAGCGTTTCAATTGAGGTCAATCGATTCATAGGTACTGTTGATTGGTAATTACCATCAAAATCATAGAGGTACACATCGCCAAAGAATGGATAAGTCGATCCCTTGGTTGGATTTCTCTTGTCATTGTATCTCAAATCGGCAAAGGCTTCCTGTTCTGGAGTAATCGATCCATCTATCATACTCGCTAGAAAGGCTGCAGTAATAACAGTACCACCACCGTTGTATCTTAAATCCAAAACTAATTCATCCACTCCATTGTCTTTGAAATAACCAAAAACATCGTTGAGTTCTTTGTGAAATGGATATTTAAATGAATTGTAAACTAAATAGCCAATTTTCTTTCCTGAAGTTTCAAGAACGGTATAGTATTGGATTGGAGTCGCAGGGAATTCAATTCGAGTAATTTCTACATCACTGCCACTGGCTTGAAAAGCACCATCTACAAAACTACCCACTCCAATGGTAACGGTGTCGTTATTAAACAAATTGTTGATTACAGAATAATTGTCAGGATTCATCACAGTCCCATCGACTCTATATATTAAGTCGCCTCTTTTCAATCCTGCTTCTTCCGCTGGAGAACCAGGTACCACATAGGCAATATAGATATAGACATTTCCTCCTGCTTCGACATTAAATAAACTTCTCGCTAATCGAATACCATAAGATTTACTTGTTCCAGCAAACGATTTTAGCTGTTCAGCAACATCGTCTATATACCATGAAAAATCGTCTTGACTGTCATATTTTAAATGATCAAACAAGGCCTCTGGACTATCAAAAGTGCTGAGGTATAAATGGTAATCGTCTAAATTGCTGAGTTTGCTATCGCTTAACTCTTCGATTTCTCCTTGCCAATAATACCAGTAGTTAAGACCTCTCCAAATAAAATCGGTGATTTCATCATATTCTATTTGAGGTGCGTCGTCTTGATCCTTTACACAACTACTCAGAATTACTAAAGAAGCGATGAGGCTTAATGCTAAATATTTTATCTTGTGCATATTCTTTTTATACTTAATTATTAGTACAAGTTACAATCCTTTCTAATATTTTGAAATTATTTGTAACAATTTTAACCATTAAACGTCATACTTATAGAACGGAAACATATTTTATGAATCAACTTGAGTTTTCAAATACGGTTATAAGTCTACAAGACAAATTGTTTAGAATAGCAAAACGTCTTCTAGTATCTAGTGATGAAGCTCAAGATGCATGTCAAGAAATACTTTCAAAGTTATGGGAAAAACGATCCGATCTAGACGGATTAAGATCTGTAGAGGCCTATGCAATCACCATGACTAAGAATTATTGTCTCGATCGCCTCAAATTAAAGGAAGCTTCCAATTTGAGATTGGTTCATTCAAATTACGAATCCGCATCTGATAATGTTCAACGAACAATTGAACAACAGGATCAACTCGATTTGATCGATGCATTTTTAAAAACACTACCTGCTAACCAGCAGCTATTGTTTCAACTCAGAGAAGTTGAAGGAATGGAATATGATGAAATTGAAAAGATTTTAGATATGAAACCCACTGCAATACGTGTGTCCTTATCTAGAATTAGAAAACAACTGAGAGAACAACTCTTAAAAATGAATTCTTATGGAATTAGTTAAAATAGAAGCATTATTAGAAAAGTATTTTGAAGCTGAAACTTCCCTAAAAGAAGAAGCAATTTTAAAATCGTTCTTTAGCTCGGATCAGGTCCCAGCACATTTAGAAATGTACAGACCTATGTTTGCCTATGCTGTAGCGGAATCGAAGTTAAAAGATCAGACTCCGTATCGCATTCGATCAAAAAGACGTTTGAGCCCGTTTATGAAGATTGCTGCTTCTATTACGGTTGTTGTATCCATTGGAATATTCGCTCGAGAATACCAACAGAAAAAACAGGCTGAATACGCTTATCAGCAGACGATGGCAGCGATGGAACTCATCGCAAATCAGTTCGATAAGGCAAAACAGTCAATCGGGTATTTAGAGGTATACGAAGATTCTAAAAACAAGATTTTTAAAAAATAGATAAATAGATAATAGATAAATTAAAGAAGATGAAAAGAAAATTATTAATTAGTAGTATGATGCTCCTTTTTGCGGGCATGACTTACGCACAGTCCCTTTTTGATAGATTCGAGGATGAACCAAATGTAAGTTCAGTTGTCGTAAGCAAGAGTATGTTCAATCTTTTAAGCAAGTTTGAGGTCGTCGTAGAAGACGATCCTGAGGCTAGAGACTTTGTCGCAATGGCTAAGAGTATCGAAAGTCTAAAAGTTTTTACAACTTTTGACAAGAATGTTTCAGATGATATGAAACACGAAGTAGATCAATATCTAAAGAAAGCAAATCTAACTGAACTAATGAGAATCAAAGATGAAACGGCTAATGTTAAATTTTACGTTCGCCCTGGAAGAACTGATTCACAGGTGAAGGAGCTTTTGATGTTTGTCAATGGATTTGATGCTAAATCAATGGATTTAGATCTCAATATCAATGGAAAAGAACGCAATATCGAAAGTGTATTGCTCTCAATAGTTGGAGATATCGATCTAGATAAAATTAGCTCATTGATTGCAAAAATGAATCTGCCTGAAGAGCTCAATCAAGTAAAACAACACTAAGATGAAACAGTTCATTAAAATCACAGGAATACTTCTTGTAGTCTTAATAGGCATGTCTTCCTGTGAATCTAACAAAAGTGTTCAACAGTATTTACTAGAAAAGCAGTCGTCTTCTGACTTTGTGTCCATAACACTACCTGCTAGTCTTTTAAATATCGCTCTTGATTCATTGGGAAGTGAAGAAAGAGAAGCAGTGAATTCTTTAAAGAAACTCAATGTACTGGTTTATCACGCTCCAAGTGGCGATCAACAGGCCTTTGAAAAAGAACAAGCTGAAATTAACACAGTACTTAAAAACTCTAAGTACGAAGACCTCATGAGAGCTCAAACTCATATGGGTTCAGGTAGAATTATGATTCTAGGATCAGAGGCAAAAATCGATGAATTTTTAGCCTATGGTACAGATTTGAAAAGTAATTTTATCCTAATCAGAGTTTTAGGAGATCATATGAATCCAAAGCACATCAAACCATTTATTGCAGCACTTCAAGAGAGCAATGTAAATGAAGATGAATTATTAGGATTGTTATCTTCTTTAAAACCTAAGAAGGAATAAAGTAAAATAACAGAAATAAAGGAATATTAAATTCCAGTAAAAGAGCTAGGCGATATCGCTTTTAGCTCTTTTTTTATTTCATCAGATACCTCAAGTGTATCTATAAAATTAGAGATGCTTTCAGCGTTGATCTTCTCGTTAGTTCTAGTTAATCCTTTAAGAGCTTCGTAAGGATTTGGATAGCCTTCTCTTCTAAGGATGGTCTGGATGGCCTCAGCTACAACAGCCCAGTTGTTTTCTAGGTCTTGAGCAATCTTCTCCTCGTTTAAAAGTAATTTATTCAATCCTTTGAGGGTTGATTGAAACGAGAGAATGGTATGTGCTAAAGGAACTCCGATATTTCTGAGAACTGTTGAGTCAGTAAGGTCTCTTTGTAATCTTGAAATTGGAAGTTTAGCTGAAAGATGCTCAAAGAGTGCATTGGCAATTCCCAAGTTTCCTTCTGAATTTTCAAAATCGATTGGATTTACTTTATGTGGCATTGCAGAAGATCCAACTTCACCCTTTTTGATTTTTTGTTTGAAGTAGTCCATAGACACATAAGTCCATATATCGCGATCTAAATCGATAAAAATGGTGTTAATTCTCTTGAGTAAATCAAAAAGAGAAGCCATATGATCGTAATGCTCAATCTGAGTTGTTGGAAAAGAGTGGTTCAATCCAAGTCTTCCTTCCACAAAATCAGTTCCAAATTGCTTCCAATTAGTTGTAGGGTAAGCAACGTGATGAGCGTTGTAATTTCCTGTAGCTCCACCAAACTTTGCAGCGTGTGGTATCGATTGAAGTTGTTTGTACTGTTCTTCTATTCTAGTAATAAAAACCTGAATTTCTTTTCCTAAACGAGTAGGAGAGGCAGGTTGTCCATGGGTTCTAGCTAATAAAGGAATTGCTTTCCAGTCATTGGCAAGAACTTTTAAAGTTGAAAGTAATTCTTCTATCGATGGAACGTAAACATCTTCAATTGCCTCTTTCAGAGAAAGCGGAATAGAAGTATTGTTAATGTCCTGAGAAGTCAATCCAAAATGGATAAACTCTTTGTAGGCTTGAAGGTTTAATGTGTCAAACTTTTCTTTGATAAAGTATTCTACAGCCTTAACATCGTGATTGGTTACTTTTTCGATGTCTTTAATTGCGATAGCATCAGCATCGCTAAAGTTTTTATAAATAGCTCTTAACTCACTGTAAAGGGAAGCGTCAAAATCGCTTAGTTGTTTTAAAGGAAGTTCACATAGTGCGATGAAATATTCAATTTCAACACGGACTCTGTACTTGATAAGTGCAGCTTCTGAGAAATAAGTTCCTAAAGAATCAACTTTTGATCGGTATCTTCCATCAATTGGAGAAATAGCATTTAAGGTAGTTAAAGACATATCGTTCTAATTAAAGCTGCAAAGATAATAAATCCTAAGGCCTTAATTCAACTTTTTTAGACGATTTAAAACCTTTCTCGCCCTTGCTTGATAGGCAGCACTTTGAAACTGATAATTGAGTTCGATGAGTTCAATCAGATTGGGTTTGATCCAATCTTCTAAATTACATAATCGACTCAAATTTTCCATAGCGTGAACCTTAACTGCTACTCTATAGGCTTCAGTAAACCAAATAAAATTACAATCTACCATATGTAGTTGAACTTTTTTGTCCAATTGGTCAAATGCTTTTTTTAATATGGGATTAGTTAAAATGATACTTCCAATTTTAGCGATGGATCGTAGGGTGGAATCATCCTGTTTTTCAGGAAGTGTGCTAATGAATAGCTCTAAGTGATTCACTATACACAAGGGATTGATCAACATCGCTTGCTCAATGGTCCATATGGACTTAAGTGCAAACTTGTGTTGGGGATTATTAACAAATTTTATCAGATCTATTAAATAAGATGGCTGGTCTAGTAATAGAACAGCCATATCTTGTCTCGATTGCAGCCGTGCATTAGTTTGTTCTAAACTATTTAAGAAGGCTGCATCCATTTTTTAATTGTGTAATAGTACAATAGTAAAAGGACTGTCAATCGTTACGCTTCCATTAGAAACGACTGCAGTACTTCCTGAGTAATCATCGGTTAGGGTTTCGCCTTCCTCAAATACAGATCCAACCGAAATTGTTTTTATTCCAGTTGAAAGATCTAATCCAACAACAACTTTGTCATTGTCGAGTATTCTACTAAAGCTATAAGGGGACTCAGAAATCATCTGATGTCTACCAGCTCCTACTGCAGGGTGTTTTGCTCTAAATTGACCTAACTTTTGCCAATGGAAGAGATTTGCTTGAACAGAAGCATCATTTGCAATAGCTTCCCAGTTCATATTCGATCTCAAATTAGCATCACCATTCGCTCCCTCAACCATCAGCGGCCTATTGGATTCATCGCCATAATATATTTGTGAAGCTCCAGGAGTGAGTAGGAGAACATTTGCAGCCTTATATCCATTGCTTCGCTCTCTGTCAAAAGGAGAGCCATCATCATGTGATGTAAGGTAGTTTAATACACTTTTTCCTTTGAGTTGGTCGTTTAGAATACCGTCGTATTTAGAGAAGATTTCTTCATAACTTCTTTGAGCAGCATCGTATTTAATTTCAAAGTTGATCAGGCTATTAAAGCCATGTTTAAAGTAATCGACAGTTTGATCTCCAAAAGAATACGCTCTACCTGAAGAGATTCCATATCCGTATACTTCACCAACCATATAAAATAAATTGTCATCCAATACCTGATCTGGATGGTTTTGTTTCCACAAATCAAAAGAGTATTGAGCTTCATCTCCTAAGAGGGACCAAACCCATTCCGAAGCGTGTTTTACGGTATCTACTCTAAATCCATCAACACCTAATTCTTTCACATAATCAGTTAGCCATTTAACGATATAAGCCGAAGGTGTTTTTGCGTAATTTGTTCTTGTAAAGAATTCATCCAATTCTTTGACTTCTTGATCGTATCGACCTTCACTCATCCATTTCTCAACAAGTAGTTCGGGTAATTCAACTGCTTGATCTTCATTTTCAGTGATCACATCTGGAAGATTTTTCACAAGGGTACAGGCAGTAGTCCCATCATAGGATGAAAAGTCACAAGGAGGCCCTGTTCGAACCCAATCTGAAGGCCATACGGGATCCATCTCAGTAACAGGTCCTGTGTGATTGACAACAACGTCTAAAATGACTCTGATCCCTCTTTGGTGGGCTTTATCGACAAGATCTTTTAAATCTTCTTGTGTTCCAAAATTAGGATCTAATACTGTCCAATCTTTAGCCCAATAACCGTGATAAGCATACGTATTACCCGTTCCTTCATCCGTTGAATCGTGAATTTGTTCCACAACTGGAGTAAACCATATCGCATTAACTCCCAAGTCCGTAAAATAACCTTGCTCAATTTTTTGGGTAATCCCTTTGATATCTCCACCTTCAAAACCTCTTAATACTGAAGTTTCTTTAGTTCTGTTAAAATTTATGTCATTAGAAGTATCAGCATTATTGAATCGATCTGTCAATAAGAAGTATATGTTAGCAGCTTCCCAAAGAAAAGGTGTATCCATATAGTTGTTTTGGTTTTTTGAATTGTTTTGACATCCCAATAGCATCAAAATGAATGCTGTTGAAAAAAGAGCCATCTTTTTCATGAAAAATTAGTTTAGTTTAGCAGGTTAAAGTTAAGAATAATTGACTAGTCTTTTCTATTCAAGACCTTGTATTCTTCATAACATTCACTTATCGCATCTAATATTTGTAAATCATTTGCCGTTTGAATAAACGACTTTGAATAATTACAATTACTCAAGATGTCTTGAATGTCTATTTTTTCTATTTGAAGTAATGCTTGAAGTGTTTCACGATCAAATTTAGAAGCGAGTAAATCTCTGATAGCATCATCATCTTTCATTTCACGAAGTCTCTTCATTTGCTTTGGTTTTTTACCAAATAAATTCCTCAGAAGGTCAGCGGGATTCAAAATAGCTCCTAAGACTTTAGATACAGCAGATGGTTTTCTGCTACCAGCCTCGTATCCAACAGAAAGCCCAGAAATACTGTATTGAAATGCTTCTTCGACAGGGAGTCTCTTGACGTCAATTTCTAAATAACCAGTGAGTTGAAACGGTTTAACAACTACTTCTTCAAGAGCATAAGCAAGTTCGGTGAGTCCAAAGGAAGTGTTCTCAAATCGAAACATATCTTGAGTAACTCTCACCTTTACCGTTTTAAAACCTAAATAAGAAAAATAAAGTGTATCATTAACCGAAGCAGGAATTTCAAAGCTACCATCCTTTTTTGATATGGTTCCTTTAATCTTGCTTAGGTTAATGATATGAACATTCTCTAGTGGAGAATCGTCTTGTGCGTTTTTTACAGATGCCTTTAGGTACTCATCACTCGTTTGAGCATAGGTAATCAGGCTAAAAAGTAGTAGAAATACAAATCCTATTTTTTTCATCGATTTAAAGATATTGTACTTTAAATGATTTTAATAGAAATTATAAGATTTTTAACTAAATCCCTTTCTTTTTGCACCTTTTGATTTAGGTTTTGAACCTGAAAATTTCTTGTCTTTAGATCCGGAGAATCTTCTGCCTGGTTTACTATCGTTAAATTTATTACCGCGATCCGAACGTTCAGAACGATCTGAACGATCTCTGCGACCTCCTCTGTCTCTACGATCTGATCGATCACCTCGATCTTTTCTGCGACTTCTTCTTCCAGAACCATCTTCAGGTTTTGAAGAAACCTCTACATTGACAAATCTTCCATCAATTTTTAAATCTGTAAAGACTTCTAAAATTTTTGGCATATGTTCTGGATCCGTATTAAAGAATGAAAAGGTGTCTTTAACATCTACTTTGTATACGTCGTCTTTTGAAAGTTGAGTTAACTCGCGAATAAAATCTTTAAGACTTCCCCAAGTGTAACCATCGCGTCTACCAACATTGATAAAATAACGAATAGAGTTAGGATTGGCATTGCCTTCTCCAGAAGATTCAGGTGAGGATATGTCTTGAGTCTTGTTGTAGTAATCAAAAAATCGTGTAAATTCAACAGACACAATTTTTTTAATGAGTTCTTCACGATCTAAACCATCTAATACTTGATGTATCTTTGGTAAGTATTCATCTACTTGATGATTTATTTCTGTATCCTTTATCTTATGAGCTAAATAGAATAATTGTTTCTCACAAATTTCAATTCCAGTAGGAATTGGTTTTAGAGTAAATTTCTTTTTGATGATTTTCTCAATGGTTCTGATCTTACGCTCTTCAGATTTCGTTACAATAACCATTGAAACCCCTTCTTTTCCAGCTCTACCTGTTCTACCAGAACGGTGAGTATAGGTTTCAATTTCATCTGGAAGCTGATAGTTAATTACATGGGTAATATCATCAACATCAATTCCACGTGCTGCTACATCTGTAGCCACTAACATATGGATTTGCTTTTTTCTAAAAGCATTCATGACCAAGTCACGTTGATTTTGACTTAAATCACCGTGGAGCGCTCCAGCATTGTATCCGTCTTCGATTAGTTTTTCGGCAACTCTTTGGGTATCGCGTTTGGTTCTACAAAATACTACTGAAAAGATTTCAGGGTTTGCATCTGCCAATCGTTTAAGTACAGGGTAGCGGTCTCTACCACTAGCGATATAATATTCGTGAGCAACTGTAGAAGCACCTTCATTTTTAGAACCAACGGTAATTTCGTCTGGACTATTCATGAATTTTTTTGCAATGATGGCAACCTCTTTAGGCATGGTTGCTGAAAATAACCAGGTGTTTTTTTCTTTTGGAGTATTGGATAAGATATCTTGGATATCTTCAAAGAATCCCATATTGAGCATCTCATCTGCTTCATCTAAAATACAGTAGTCAATTTTAGAAATATCTACCATATTTCTACCGATCATATCCTTCATTCTACCAGGAGTAGCTACTACGATTTGTGCACCTCTTTTGATTTGACTGGCTTGTTCAGTAATACTTGCACCTCCGTAGATGGCAACGGTATTTAAGCCTTTGATGTATTTAGAATACAACTTGATTTCATTGGTAATCTGTAAACAGAGTTCACGAGTAGGAGATAGGATTAATCCTTGCGTGAATTTCTTTTCTGCATTAATTTTTTGAATTAATGGAAAACCAAATGCAGCTGTTTTTCCAGTACCTGTTTGGGCAAGGGCTACTAAATCGGTTTCTTTAGAAAGTAAAATTGGAATGGCTTTTTCTTGAACTTCAGAAGGCTCTTTGAAGCCCATATCAGAAATAGCGTTAACTAAGGACTCATTAAGTCCTAAATCTTGGAATTTTTGCATTTTTTGAGTTTTTTTTCGCAAATATGTCTGTTGCATAGAGCGAAAACCTTTTTAACTCAGCGCAACACATGCTATACCAGCGGCGTTTAAAGCGGCAAAGATACGCTTTTGTTTTGCATTTCCTACTAAAAACTACAATATCAGTTATTTAAGCTGGTTTATGAATTCTATTAGTGCAGCGGTAGCCTTGGCTCGATGACTGATTTTATTCTTGATACTCGAATCTAATTGTGCAAACGTTTGATCAAATCCTTCAGGAATAAACACAGGATCATAACCAAACCCATTTTCACCAATAGGTTGTTCGGTAATTGTTCCGTGAATTTCACCACTAAAGAGGTAGTTTTCTTTTTCTGTCACCAAACTGATAACCGTTTTAAAATGTGCTGAGCGATCGGCTACTCCTTCTAGCTTTTTAAGTAAAAGTTGAACATTGTCTTGGTCTTTAGCATTTTCACCTGCAAATCGAGCAGAATAAATCCCTGGAGCACCGTCTAGGGCATTGACAAAAAGACCAGTGTCATCTGCAAAACAAGGATGTCCAGTAGCCATAAAAACGGTTTCAGCCTTAAGCTTTGCATTCCCTTCAAGACTGTCTTTAGTTTCCTCAATATCACTGTTAAATCCACAATCCTTTAAGGAAACAATTTGAATTGAATCGGTTGTGATTTTTCTGATTTCTTCAAGTTTGTGAAGATTGTTTGTCGCAAAAACGAGTATGGATGATTTTAAAGGCATAAATCGATATTTAATTTTGAAGCTATTCTTAAAAAATAACTAATATAAACTCATTAAAATGTCAAAAGGTTAAAAAAGGACCTCAATTGCAAATAAAAAAATAATTTAACAAAATCACTATTCGTTATAATACAATATGACATAGATATCACTGTTTAAATTTGTAAATTTGCAACTTAATTAAAATTAGTTGTGAGCAAAAAATACGTATTTGATTTTGACAGTACACTTACTAGTGTAGAAGCACTAGACGTACTTGCTGAAATTACATTAGAACACAATCCCAATCGAGATGAAATTATCAAACAAATCCAAGAGATTACAAATCTAGGAATCGATGGAGATATTTCATTTACCGAGTCTTTAAAGAGAAGAATTGCTTTGCTAAAAGCGAATCAAGATGATTTAGATGAATTGGTAAGAAGGCTTGAGAAGAAAATTTCAAAATCAATTAAAGAAAACAAAGAGTTTTTTGAAAAACACTCTGAAGATATTTATGTCATATCCTGTGGTTTTAAAGAATTCATTGATCCTATTGTCGCTCATTATAACATTCCATCAGAAAAGGTTTATGCCAACACTTTTGAATTTGATCAACAAGGGTATATTTCAGGTTTTGATGCTGATAATGTACTCTCAGCTCACAATGGAAAAATCGATTGTTTAAAGAACCTTAACTTAGAAGGAGAGGTTCAAGTTATCGGTGATGGTTACAGTGATTACGTGATGCGTGAAGCAGGAATCGCTGATAAGTTTTTTGCTTATACTGAAAATGTGTCTCGTGAGAAAGCCGTAAAAAATGCAGATCACGTGACTCCTACTATAGATGAATTTTTATACTTGAATAAATTGCCTAGAAAAATTTCCTACCCAAAGCACAGAATTAAGATTTTACTCTTAGAAAATGTGCACCCAGATGCTTTTGATAACTTAAAATCAGACGGATTCACGGTTGAACTCATCAAAACGAGTTTAAGTGAAGAAGAACTCATCGAAAAAATTAAAGGAGTTCACGTGATTGGAATTCGATCTAAGACTCAGATCACTGAAAAAGTTTTAGAAGCGGCTGATAAATTAATGGTCATTGGAGCATTCTGTATCGGAACGACTCAAATTAACCTTCAGGCTGCAAAAGAAAGAGGAGTTGTTGTTTTTAATGCTCCGTATTCAAACACTCGTTCAGTTGTTGAATTAGCGATTGGAGAAATTGTAATGTTAGCACGTTCTATTTTCCCAAGATCTACAGAGATTCACAATGGTCAGTGGAATAAAACTGCTGCTGGATCACAAGAGGTGAGAGGTAAGAACTTAGGAATTATCGGATATGGAAATATCGGTAAACAATTGTCTGTTCTTGCTGAATCAATTGGGATGCACGTTTATTTCTACGATGTTGATGAGCAATTAGCACTCGGAAATGCTACCAAGTGTTCAAGTATAGAAGAAGTTTTAAAAGTTGCTGATTTTGTTTCACTTCACGTTGATGACAATAAGGCTAATACCAATCTCTTTGATGCAGAGCGTTTTGCTCAAATGAAAGAAGGTTCAGTCTTTATCAACCTAGCTCGTGGATTTGTAGTGGATATTCCTGCCTTAGTAGAGGCTTTAAAGAGTGGACGTCTTAAAGGAGCTGCTGTGGATGTATTCCCAGAAGAACCTGCAGCTAATGGAGATTACTACACCGAATTACAAGGTTTAGAAAATGTGATCCTAACTCCTCATATCGGTGGAAGTACCATGGAAGCACAGCGAGATATCGCTGACTTCGTGCCTAACAAGATTATGGGGTATATCAACTCTGGTAATACTGTTGATGCGGTTAACTTCCCTAATATTCGTTTGCCTAAACAAGAGAACAAACACCGTTTCTTACACATTCACAAAAATGTACCTGGAGTGATGGCTAAGATCAATAAAGTATTGGCTAAATATGAACTCAATATTACAGGACAATTCTTATCGACTGATCCTGATGTTGGATATGTGATTGTAGAGGTGGATAAAGAATACAATCAAGATGTTATCAAAGCATTGAGGTCTATTGATAATACGATTAAGTTTAGAGTACTTTATTAATCTATAAGATTAGTTGTGGTGGTAAGGTTCATTTTTTAGAATACTAAATCCCCTGTAGAGTTGCTCTACCACAAATAAACGAATCATTTGATGTGAAAAAGTCATCTTGGAAAAACTGATTTTCGAGATGGCTTTTTTTCTGACCGCTTCACTAAATCCATAAGGTCCACCGATGACGAGTACGAGTTGTTTACAACCGCTATTCATTTTCTTTTGAAGGAATTCAGAAAACTGAACAGAAGTGTATTCTTTTCCTTTTTCGTCTAAAATAATGAGCTGATCAGTTGGTTTTAATTCCCTTAAAATCAATTCACCTTCTTTTGTTTTCTGCTGTTCCTCTGAAAGGTTTTTGACATTCTTAATATCGGGAATAATACACATTTCAAATTTGATATAATGTTTAAGTCTTCCAATATAAGTATCGATGAGCAATTGCAATTCATTGCTGTCCGTTTTTCCAATGGCGATTAGTTTGATAGTCATAAGCTAAATTTCGAGACTAAATTACAAAACTATAGCTAAGCTGCTATTTGTTTTATTAAATTAGCACAAGAGAATATATTCCATGTCAAAAGCTGTAGAAGAACAATTAGATAAGATTCCAATCATCAATTTATTGGTTAGAATTTTAAAGAAGCCCAAGCTTAAAGCTTTAAAGGGAATGTCTATCTATGATTTAATAGAGATGTATATCTTGGGTATAGTCAATGGTGCATTGGGAACCAGGGCTTCTGCAATTGCATTTAGTGTGTTTTTGGCCTTATTTCCACTGATCATATTCATATTGACTTTGGTGCCTTATATCATTCCTTACGTACAGGTTGGAACAGGTGATTTAGACGCAGAAATTTTAGTGTTTATTGAATCCTTTTTACCATCATCAACAGGGGAATATTTTGGTGATATCTTTCTTCAGATTAAAAATCAGAAGCACGGGGGGCTAATGTCATCTTCCTTTCTTTTATCCATTTTTTTAATGGCTAATGGTGTCAGTGCCATTTTTAGCGGTTTTGAAACTTCTTATCATATTGAGTTTAATAGATCATACTTTAAACAATACCTCTATGCGCTGATGATAGGACTAGTTTTGTCGTTGTTATTGATTATTGGAGTAGTGGTGTATCTGTATTTTGAGTACTATATTTTGACAACCTTAACCGATATGATCAATAATTCATCTCAGGTGATTCGAAGTTCAGAAGACCTGTACATCATATCGGGAATTAAGGTTCTGTTTTACTTTGTACTCTTTTATTTGATTGTATTTATTCTATACAATTTTGGAACCATGGAGACTAGATCAGTTAAGTTTTTCTCTATAGGAGCAGCCATGACTTCAATACTTTTTATTCTAACTTCTTATTTCTTCGGATTTTATATTGACAATTTTTCTAGGTACAATGAGCTCTACGGAGCCTTAGGAGGTCTTTTAATTCTGATGCTATACATCTGGTTAAACTCTATTATATTGCTTTTAGGTTTTGAGCTTAATGTGAGTGTCAGTTCTCTTAAAAAGACTTCTGAATCAAATCAAGAGCAGGCTTAGTATGAGTTATTATGTAGATGTTATAACTCCATTGCCTCTAGAAAAGCCATTGACATACAAGCTTACAGAGGAGCAGGCGAAATTCCTTGAAAGAGGAATGAGACTCATTGTTCCCATTCGAAATCGCTACTATACAGCATTGGCACTAAAAATTCACAAGGATCCTCCACAAAACTACGAGGCAAAGGAAGTGGAAGAGTTATTAGATGATCATCCAGTAGTTCAGCTCTCTCAATTAAAACACTGGTTGTGGATCTCTAAGTATTATATGTGTAGTTTGTCAGAGGTGTATAAAGCAGCGATGCCATCTGCGATGCTCTTGGAGAGTGAAACTTTGATCAGTTTACCAATAGAAACCGTTG
>Ga0255782_10000066_pt1 | contig 91320 bp, 94 predicted proteins | sample 101ome_26_FD_179980 | JGI IMG/M metagenome (GOLD analysis project Ga0255782, IMG submission 179980) | Coastal salt marsh microbial communities from the Groves Creek Marsh, Skidaway Island, Georgia - 101408AT metaG (version 2) | ecosystem: Environmental > Aquatic > Marine > Intertidal zone >...
ACTATCTCAACTTATATCGCAAGTACACATATGAAGAACGTCACACATATAGACTAGATGCTATTGGCGAAATGGAAGTTGGTGAAAACAAGACTGTGTACGAAGGTACACTTGATCAACTTTACAACAATGACTTTGAAAAGTTTATTGAATACAACAGACAAGACGTTGCTCTATTAGACAAACTAGACAAGAAACTGCGTTTTATCGATCTTGCAAATGAGATTGCACATGACAACACGGTGCTGCTACAAACAACAGCAGGCGCAGTTGCAGTTACAGAGCAAGCTATTGTTAACGAAGCACACAGGCGCGGAATGCAGGTTCCTAACAGAGTAAATCACGAAGGAAATACAGCAGCAGCAGGCGCTTATGTTGCGTTTCCAAAGAAAGGCGTGCATGAATGGATTGGTTCAATGGACTTGAACAGTCTATATCCAAGTATTATTCGTGCAATGAATATGGCGCCAGAAACCATTGTAGGACAAATACGTCCAAACTTAACAGATGAGTTTTTGCACAACGCACAAACACTAGAAAAAAAGTCATTTGCAGGTGCTTGGGAAGGTAAATTTGCAACACTGGAATATGATGCTGTAATAGAGCAACGCAAAGATGTTGCGCTAACATTAGATTTAGAAGATGGCACCAGTCATGTTCTAAGTGGTGCGGAGATTTACAAACTTATTTTTGACAGCAATCAACCTTGGATGCTCAGTGCTAATGGCACTATTTTTACAACAGAAGTTGAAGGTGTTATTCCAGGTTTGCTAAAACGTTGGTATGCTGAACGTAAAGAACTACAAGCAAAAATGCGCAAAGCAATTGACGCAGGCAACGAAACAGAAATAGCGTTTTGGGATAAAAGACAACTTGTTAAAAAGATTAATTTGAACAGTTTGTATGGTGCTATTCTTAATCCAGGCTGTAGATTCTTTGATAAACGTATTGGACAATCAACTACACTAACAGGTCGACAAATTGCAAAACACATGGCTGCAGAAGTCAACAAGATTATTACAGGTGAATATGATCATGTTGGTAAAGCAATCATTTATGGCGATACTGACTCTGTTTATTTTAGTGCGTATCCTGTGCTAAAAGATGAAATTGCAGCAGGTGATATTCCGTGGGGTAAAGACAATGTGATTACACTGTATGATCAACTGTGTGAACAAGCAAATACAACATTTCCGGATTTTATGGCTAGAGCGTTTCATTGTCCACGTCCACGCAGCGAAGTTATTGCAGCAGGGCGTGAAGTTGTTGCAGATACAGGTTTGTTTATTACTAAGAAACGTTATGCTGTACGTGTATACGACTTAGAAGGTAATCGTACAGACAAAGACGGCAAATTGGGTAAAGTTAAAGCTATGGGTTTAGATTTGAAGCGTAGTGACACTCCGGTGTTTATGCAAGACTATTTGAAAACATTACTTGATATGGTACTTGCACTAAAGGATGAAAAAGAAATACTAGAAAGCATCACAGACTTTAGACGTGAATTTAAAGAACGTCCGGGCTTTGAAAAAGGCTCGCCAAAACGTGCAAACAAGATTGGACACTATCAGCGTCTTGAAGAAAAACAAGGCAAAGCAAACATGCCAGGACACGTTAGAGCAAGCATCAACTGGAACACACTAAAGAAAATGAATGGTGACAAATATTCGCAAGATATTGTAGATGGCATGAAAGTTATTGTTTGTAAACTAAAACAAAATCCGCTACAATACACCAGTGTTGCGTATCCTACAGATGAGCTACGTTTGCCAGAATGGTTTAAAGACCTGCCATTTGACGGAGACGCAATGGAAGAAGTTATTATCGATAACAAACTAGACAACTTGATTGGTGTTCTAAAATATGACTTAGAAAGTACAAAACAAAACAACACGTTCAACAGTTTATTTGAGTGGGAATAATGAAGTATTATATAACAGGTACACGTAGAGGATTAGGTGAAGCACTAGCAGCCAAGTACGGTAATTGCGATAGTTTAGAAGAATGCGATGTGTTTATTAATTGTAAACACGACAACTTTGAACAAATTAATTTACTTTACAAGGCTGCAGGCCTAAATAAACGTATAATAAACATAAGTTCAAACAGTGGAGATGGCAATAAATCGTGGCCTCATATATATGCAGTTCAAAAAGCAGCTCTTGACAAAGCCAACGAACAATTGTATTATCAGGGAATAAACACTACTAGTGTTAGGTTTGGGTTTATAGATACACCAAGAGTAGAAATGTTTAAAGACGAAAAAATGAGTGTTGATTATTGTGTTAGTGTTATTGACTGGATACTTAATCAACCACATAAAGTAAAGGAAGTAACAATTACGCCATGAAAGTAGGATTTACATGCAGTACATTTGATTTGTTACACGCAGGGCACATACAAATGCTACGTGAAGCAAAAGAACAATGCGATTATCTAATATGCGGATTACAAATGGATCCAAGCGTTGATCGTCCAGAAAAGAATGCACCAGTGCAAACCATTGTAGAACGTTATGCACAGTTAAAAGGTGTAACCTATGTAGATGAAATCATTCCTTATGGCACCGAACAAGACCTAGAAGATATCTTGACAATGTATAATATTGATGTTAGAATACTAGGTGAAGAGTATCGTGAAAAGGATTTTACGGGCAAGGATATTTGCAAGAAGCGGGGTATCCAGCTACACTTCAACAAGAGAGATCACCGCTTCTCATCAAGTGACTTGCGCAAGCGAGTAGCAGAAAGAGAGAAGCAATGAGCAAATATACAAAGTCATTAACTGCTGAACAGTTGATACAATATATTGCTATTGATCGTCCTGAAATGTCACATGATAAAGTTAAGTGGCAGAGAGATCATTATATTAAAATCTGTCTTGAATGGTTAGAGGAGAATGTCAATGTGGACACTGTGGATCGTAAGTAGCGTTATTGGTAGCGCAGAACCTAAATATACTCGATATGAAACTTTTGAAACTGCTATGAGCTGTCATATTGAACAGGCAGTATTAGAAGCAGAATTTACACAAGGCGAAAAGGCATTTTGCACAGATGAATAAATTTATATTTGACGTGGATGGAACACTTACTCCAAGCAGGCAAGTTATAGATCCACAGTTTAAAGAGTTTTTTATACAGTTTATTAAAGATAATAAAGTTTGGCTTGTAACTGGCAGTGACTATGCTAAAACTGTTGAACAACTTGGCGAAGAAATTTGCGAATCAGTTGTGACTGTTTATAATTGTTCGGGCAACGATACTTGGTTCAAAGGCAAGCGTGTTAATTGTAAAAAGTTTGAAGCACCAAAAGAATTGTATGACTTAATGAATGGCTGGTTACAAGGCAGTGGGTTCCCACTACGTACAGGTAATCATATTGAAGAACGTATGGGTACAATTAACTTCAGTATTGTAGGAAGAAATGCTACATTAGGTGAACGTAAATTATATATAAAACATGATTTAGAAAATAGAGAACGTGAAAGTATTGCATTCCAAATCAATTTAGACTTTCCTAGTATAACGGCAGCAGTTGGTGGCGAAACTGGCATTGACATTTTTCGCAAGGGCGGAGACAAAAGTCAAATACTAGAAGACTTTGATGCACCATATGAAGATATTTATTTCTTTGGAGATCGTATGTCTAATGATGGCAATGATTATCCTCTTGCTAAAAAACTTGCCAAAAAAAATTGTTTTGCAGTAAAAGATTGGAAGCATACGTATTCTATTCTACAAAATTATCTTGACAACGACCAACAAATGTTATATAATGAACAAAATGGAGATTAATATGAAAGACATTCTACAGGATATTGTAAGCCATACACACAAACTAGGCTTTATTACAACACTAAAAGTTACAGCTGAAGATGATACAAGTATCGAAAGTATGGCAGATGATCGTAGTGTGATTATGAGTGCAACAACACATTCGCCAGTTGGAGAATTTACAGGTGTATTTGGTATGCCTGATTTAGGCAAACTTGCTTATCACTTGAACAATCCAGAATATAAAGAAAATGCAACTATTGAAGTTGTACAAGCAGAACGCAACGGCGAAGTTATGCCAACACATATTCATTTTGAAAATGCAAGCGGAGACTTTGAAAATGATTATCGCTTTATGAACAAAGCAATCATTGAAGAAAAACTAAAAAGTGTAAAATTTAAAGTAAACACTTATGATGTTGAAATTGAGCCAAATATGGCTGCTATTGCACGTATGAAACTTATGTCTGGTGCTCACAGTGAAGAAGCTGTATTCCAAGTAAAAACAGAAGATGGTAATCTAAACTTTTACTTTGGTGACGAAGCAACACACGCAGGTAGCTTTACATTTGAACACGGAATTAGCGGTACATTAACACACACTTGGAGTTGGCCAGTAGCACAAGTTATTGCTATTCTAAATTTAGATGGTGATAAAACTATGAGCATTACAGACCAAGGTGCTATGAAGATTAGTGTAGATAGCGGAATGGCAAAATATGATTATATTCTACCAGCACAACAAAAATAATGAAGACTAACCTTACTGAAACACAAAATGACTATGCTGTGTTCTTGCCCAGTATAAGTGGCTTTTATGCTACATTTGTAGGCAAGCAACGCTTTGGTGAATATGTTGATTACAATCGTGTTCCAGCAGGTATTGGCGAAGTAGAAGGTCTTAACTTTTTAAATCCAAACAAAGGAGCGTTCCAATATAAATGGGCGCTCTATTCTGCAGGACACGCAGAGCTTGATACAAACAAGTTCAGTGAAAAAGAAGATATGTTGCGTAATCGCGACAGAGACAATAGTTGGTTGCTAGGCGACTCAGGTGGATTCCAAATTGCTAAAGGACTTTGGGAAGGTGATTGGACTGATCCAAATTGTCCAAAAGCACTCAAAAAGCGTGAACTTGTTGTAAACTGGATGGAAGAATATATGGACTATGGAATGATGTTGGATATTCCAACTTGGACATTCCAAGATCCTAAAGCAGCAAAAGCAGCAAATATTCACAGTTATCAAGATGCTGTGGATGCTACACACATCAACGCAAAGTACTATATGGCCAATAGACGTGGCAACTTTAAAGTACTAAACGTATTACAAGGTAGCAATCACGCCGATGCTGATCATTGGTACAACGAGTTTAAAGACTATTGTGATCCAGCTAAATATCCTGACACCCACTTTAATGGTTGGGCTATGGGAGGCCAGAACATGTGCGATGTTCACCTCATATTGCGTCGATTGGTGCATCAAATACACGATGGATTATTAGAAGAAGGCGTGCATGATGTTATGCACTTCTTGGGCACAAGCAAACTAGAATGGGCTGTGCTGCTTACAGACATCCAACGTGCTGTGAGAAAGTATCACAATCCAAACTTTATGATAACATATGACTGTGCAAGTCCTTTCCTAGCAACAGCTAACGGACAAGTTTATCACACCATCCGCATAGAAGATCGCGGCAAGTGGAGTTATATGATGAGTCCAGGTGCTGATGACAAGAAATATGCTACAGACAGCAGAACATTCAAAGATGCAGTCGAACAGGATGGCATACTAAAAGCGTTTGAAGATTCTCCAATTAGTAAAGAATGTAAAGTAAGTGATATTTGCTATTACAAGCCAGGTGATTTGAATAAAATTGGTAAAGAAGGTAAGACTAGTTGGGACTCATTTAGTTATGCACTACAAATGGGTCATAATGTATGGATGCACATTGAAAGCACACAGCGAGCAAATGAACGTTATGATGCCGAAGAATATCCATTTATGCTTATAAATGATAAAGACTTTCCGGGTTGGGGAGTTATAAAGTTTAAAGAAATTGTAGATGAAATATTCAGTTTACAAGACAGACAAAAAAGTTTAGATATGATTGAAAAATATTCTAAATATTGGATGCATGTTATTGGAACAAGGCTTAATGTTGGTAAAAAAGCAGTAAACGCCAGCACAAAATTTGGAGAATTATTTGAGGAGATCTAAATGTCAAAAGAAAGTTTAGCAGCACATTTAAGAGAACTTATAAAAAAACATAGAGCATTAGATGATGAAATAATACAATTGTCAACTCACCATATTAGTGCTGAAATAAGGCAATTAAAAACACAGAAGCTTTGGTTAAAAGACGAAATACATCGAATAAAACAACAGTTGGATAAACAAGATTATGTCAATGGATCCTGAAGAAAAACGTTTAAGGTTACAAACTATTGAACTTGCTTTAGAAGATATTAATAAAATCATTGACACAATGGAAAAAAAGTCGTATCCTAAAGATCAGCTCAATGAATATTACAAAAAACGTTGGGAATTATGGAACGAAGAATTTAGGACAAAAAAAGCATGAAACGAACATACGACCAAGGAACAAAAGATGATGTAACTATGTTTATAGGCACAGAAGTTGAACAAACACCGCAATTTGGTAAAAAAACTTTGTTTGTTGTAGGCTTTCAAAACATAGACGACATTGTAAATACAGCAAATGAACAAGGTTGTAAACATATCTATCTTGGTGCTAACATGAGTTGGAGCAAAGACGAAGCATGGGATGAAATGGTATTTCCTCTTTTAAAAGACGGTTACTGGGTAACACTAGATTTTCCTGTGCAAGACATTGAATGGGTGCTAGAATGTGGCTATACAGAATACAATCGCTTTATTCCAATGATTAGTGTAAAAATGCCTTACATTGATCTACTAGGTTATAATGCCTGTGTAAAAATAGATGATAAAGACTTTGATAGCACTAATCCCGGTGTATGGGTACACAAAGTACATGATTTAAAAACTCGTGATACTTTTACTGATTGGTCTAAATACACCACAGACGAAATTATTACTTGACAAAATGCAACAAGAACGTTATTATGAATATATGAAACGGCGCAACAGAGAAGAGGACGCTAAATTGAACGCATTAGAAAATGCAAAACGCAGCATTTGGGTAACTTTTACAAAAGAAGGTATCCACAAATATCCAGCAGCACTTGACGATCCAGCACTAGCAACAGGTGACGAATATGATGTTAGCTTTTTAGGCTATCCACATCGTCACATGTTCCACTTTAAAGTGCAAATCCAAGTTACACACAACGATCGTGATATTGAGTTTATTCAATTCAAGCGTTGGCTAGAATCATTGTATGCAGGTGATATCTTGCAACTTGATTATAAGTCATGTGAAATGATTGCAGATGACTTGTATACACAAATTAACAGCAAATATCCCGGCCGGTTTGTTGTTATTGATGTCGCCGAAGATGGCGAAAACGGCTGTCAAATTGTATACCCAGCATAAAGGAAAAAGGTATAATGACTATCACAAATCCGGTAGTAAACAAAGTATTTAATGATTTAGATGCTTATCGTGATTATTGTAGATTCGAAGGTAAAGTATTTAACGAAAAGGCACTTTACAAAAAAGATGATCCAAACTGGCAGGCATATCAAAAGTACTGCAATTGGTTACGTGCAAAGGCTCGTGCTAAAGGACGTCGATAATGCGTAAACTGTTTTATATGGGCTTAGAGCCTTACGAAGGCAGATACACATTGCAATTGGAAGAATGGTCACGTCGAGCATTTCAGCGACGTGGCATTGACTGGGTAAATGTACCTGGCACAACTATTGATAATACAAAAGCAATTCAAGTAGGCCAAGTGTTAGATGCACATGGCCGTTCTTACTTTGCAATGTCGCAAATGATGAACTTGGTTCAAATGATGCGTAACGGTGAAGTTACAGGCGAAGATGTTATTTTCTTTGAAGATATGTTCCAGCCTGGTATGGAATCTTTGCCTTATATTATGGATCAGATTCCAGCAGAACAACGCCCACAAGTTTGGATTCGTTGTTTAGCACAAGCAGTTGACCCAGATGACTTTGTACACGTTTGGGGTATGGGCAAGTGGATGAGTTTGTATGAAGAAATGTGCAACGAGTTTGTTACTGGCGTACTAGCAAGTAATGAAGAAATGGTTGCACACATGAAGATTGCAAACTGGAAGGCTCCTATCTACAACATCAGCGGACTTGCGTTTGATAAAACTGAAGTTGCTCTACGTGTTGGAGAAATTAAACCATGGAGTGAACGTGAAAATCGTGTTGTATTTGCTGCACGTTTTGATCAAGAAAAACAACCAGACTTTTATATGGATATGATTGAAGAATGGTATGGCACACCTGGTACAGCAGACGTAGAGTTTTGTATTGTGCAAGGCGGTCCATTACGCAGCAACAATCAAAAGTATATTGACCGTGCTAGAAAAATGGAAGAGCGTGGACAACTGGTAATTTACGAAAACTTGAAAAAGAATCATTACTATGATATTGTAAATCGTAGTAAGGTATTATTCAACTGTGCTTTACAAGACTGGACTAGTAATACTGTGAGTGAAGCAGATGCATTAGGCTGTAACGTACTATTTCCAGCATATCGCAGTTTTCCAGAGATCTTTGCAAATGATCATACAAGAATGTATGTTCCTTGGAGTGTTGAAGATGCAATGAACAAACTAGGTACATTGCTCGATGCTCCGCATAAAGACTTAGGCAAAATTAGTGATTGGACCAGTGCGACTATTGATCGTTATATTGATATCATGCAAGGTAATGGCGAGCAATGGCGTAGAGATAGCAATCGTTATCGTGATTATGTTGCGGAGACAAAATATTGAGAGTACTGGTCACAGGTGCAACTGGTTATATTGGCAGCCATGTATGTAAACTATTGAAAGAGCATGGACATCACGTTACTGCTTGGGATATTAACATTCACGGTGAATATAATGATATTATGGCATACTGTGATCATTATTCTTCTTATGATATTACCAAGTTTGTACATGGCGACTTTGATGCTGTTGTACACTTAGCAGGACGCAGTGTAGTACCTGATAGTTTAAAAGAACCAACAGAGTACTATCGTGTAAATGTTATGGGCACAGCAAATTTGCTAGATCGTGTACAAACAGATCATATATTATTTGCAAGCACTAGCAGTGCTTGGGAAATGGCAAGCCCGTATGCACGTAGCAAAGTGGCAGCAGAAGACGTAATAAAGGAGAAAGCTAATGGATACACTATCTTTAGATTTTTTAACGTATCTGGTACTGACGGGCATAATCGTCAATTGGGCGTTCCTACCCATCTTATTCGTGTTGCTGCTATGGTGGCTGCTGAGAAACTATCCAACATTAAGATCTTTGGTACGGACTATGATACTAGGGATGGTACTTGTATTCGTGATTATATTCATGTTGTTGATTTGGCTCGTGCCATTGTCAACGGAGTGGAACGAGGACCCGCCAATACACCGTATGAGTGTTTAGGTAGTAACACAGGATTTAGTGTATTAGAAGTTTTAGATACAATGGAAAAAGTATCTGGTAAAAAGTTAAATAGAATTGTAGCACCTCGTAGAGAGGGTGATGCAGTAGCAAGTGTAGTTGATAATTTAAGTAATCTTGTTACACTTACAAAAAATATCGAAGACATGTGCTTTGATCAATATAAACTGGAGATTGAAAGAAATGACTGATAGTGATTTAGAACTAAGACGTATTGTAGGACTTGCAAGACAAGCATATCTACAAGGAGATTATATGTATGCATTGAATATTCTAGCAGATGACGTAACACCTTTTTACAATGAAAACAAAGATAATCTTACAGAAGAAAAATTAACATCAGTTACTGATGCAATGGTAGCAGGTGTAGAAAATAACGATTATGAAACACTTTTGTCACTTGCAGCGGATTTGAGCGATTATTATGACGAACAAGGTTGGTAATGCCACAACAGACGAATCCGGCATGTATGTAATAACAGATAGTACAGGTGACATTACAATCACCTCAGACTATGTAACAATGTCTAATAATACAAGTTTAGATATCAACAACTATTATGGACACACAATTGATATAAGTACAATTACAAGTAGCACAATCGATACTAGTGGATTTGATGATTTAATTTCAATGGATGATCTAACTATTACACTCAATGAACCTGTAGAGTTTGAAGACCGCATGCCAAGTGTTGCTAAAGTTGAAGATATGTGCAATGATTATCCTGCATTAAGAAAAGCCTATGAACAATTTAAAAGTATATACGCAATGGTTCACCAAGACTGGAAAGGCAGACAAGACGCAGAAAATGAGACTCCATTTTAGGAAAAAACAATGATACACACAGTAGAAGAACTTATTCAAAGAATCAATGTTATGAAAGATACAGCAATCATGCTGCATCGTAAAGCAGAAATTGGCGATCAAATAGCATGTAGACAAATGCTAGATGATATTCAATCAATGGCATATATGATAGCAAGAATGGAAACAAAAGGCGAAGTTAAGACAGACAGGAAAAGAATGTATGGAGCGTAAACATTATACATGGGATGACGTACATAAGTGCGCTCACAAACTAGCATTAGAAATGTACAAAACTGGATTTCGACCAGACTATATTGTAGGCCTTAACAGAGGCGGACTACCGGTTAGTGTTGTGCTTAGTCATTTACTTGACTGCGATCATTATGCGCTAGATGTTAGACTGCGTGATAACAAAGGTGAGTCAGGTCCGGAATCAAACTGCTGGATGGCCGAGGACGCTTTTGGTTATGTATCTGAGATTGATAGAGATGACGTTTGGAGTAAAGCAACCAGTGATCCTGCAAATAAAAAGAAAATACTTATTGTAGATGACATCAACGATACAGGTGCTACTTTCAATTGGATTAAACAAGATTGGCAAAGCGGTTGCTTGCCTGACCATCCAAACTGGGATACTGTATGGAATCAAAACGTAAAGTTTGCTGTGATGTGCGAAAAGACACATACAAAATTTGATGGTGTAGATTATATATGGGACGAAATAGATACAAGCGAACAAGACACTTGGATTGTATTTCCATGGGAATATGATTAAAGATTGGTCTGTAGATAAAATAAAAAACGAGATAAGTAAAATATCGTATGCAGAAAGCGATGCATTTGAAACTGGCTTTATTACATGGTCTTGTAAACAAGACTTATACGAAATAATGTGGCATGTTGAAGAAGCACTAGGTAAATGTGGCACTTATGCAGGTGAAGAAGAATTTTTAAAGGAACATGATAAAAAAGTCATGTGGAAAGCATTAAAGGAGTAATTATGTTTATTGTAAAAGTACAAGGTGCAGAAGATGACGAAATGGTAATATTAGACCACGAAACATCCGAGGGAAGAGAAATAACTGTTTTTGCAACCCGCGAAGCAGCACAAGAAATTGCGAATCAGTGGACAGGCGGTATTGTAGAGGCGTACACAGAATGAGTTGTGGTTGTGGAAGATCGCCAACTGGTCGATGTATTGGTTGGCATGCACTAACTGAGGAGCAGTACCTCGAGAAAAAAGCACAATATGAAGAAAGACAGAGACAGAAGGAATCAAAAGAATGAAACAACAATTAGTTAAAGCTGCTCGTATGCACGCCGAAGGCGAGTTAGAAAGAGCAAAAACAAACATTATGGTTTATATGAATCAATCAGTAGGCATTGGTGAGCACAGTGATATTGTTGAAGCTATCCAAGAAGAATTGGATAAAATGGCAGCAGCAGAAGATCGCATCGAAATGTTAAACAAACATTTTGCTTGACAAAAACCTAAATACATGGTATACTTTTATTATGAAGGTATACCATTTTTTATGACATCCTCGTCTATAACTCGGAGTAAACTTATATGACAAATATATCACATGAAATTGCCCGTCGTGTTCGCAACGACAACGGTCGCTATTGGGCAGGTGACAACATTTCGCAATGGCTAGAGCCCGGCGATAAAGATAAATTAATTGACGAACTAACTGTAAAGTTTGAAAGTATCTTAGACAGTCTTGTGATTGACAGAGATACAGATCCTAACAGCATGGATACAGGTAGACGTCTTGCTAAAATGTATATCAATGAACTAATGGCAGGTCGTTATGATCCTGCGCCTAATGCAACAGCATTTCCAAATGATCCTAAAGATGGATATGATGGTATGCTTGTTGTTCGTAGTGAACTTAAAAGTGTTTGCTCACATCACCATCAACCAGTAAGTGGTGTAGCATACATTGGTATTATTGCTGCTGATAAGTTGATCGGTTTAAGCAAATACACTCGTATTGCACAATGGTGTGCTAGACGTGGTACGCTGCAAGAAGAACTTGCAATGGATATTGTGCGTGAAATTAAAGCAGCAACAAACAGTAAAGATGTTGCATGTTATATTCAAGCAACACACGGTTGCTGTGAAAATAGAGGTATTATGGCGCATAGTTCACTAACACAGACTACTGTACTAGAAGGTTGTTTTAAAACAGATCCTGGTGTTAAAAAAGAGTTTTTTGACAATATTAAATTACAACAGGAGTTTGCACCAAGATGAGCGATTGGATTAAAATTATAGGTTATCTGATTGCTATTATTGTTATCTTTGGATCTATTGGCTGGTACACAGTACATACATGGAGTGACTGTTTAGAAGAAAACAGTGTATTAACTTGTGCAAGGATGTTATACAAATGAAATTAAGATATAGTGAAGCATTTTATTCAGTACAAGGCGAAGGTAAGTTTGTAGGAGTGCCCAGTGTATTCCTGCGCACCTTTGGTTGTAACTTTCGTTGTATGAACTTTGGTGTTGATAAAAGCGTAGGCGATCGTTGGAAACAACACGCAGAAGGCCAACGTTACAATGCAGAAGTAAAAGCATTGTTGGATGACGGTATTGTAGAAAAAACAGAAAAGTTTGAAGACTTGCCTATTGTACATACAGGTTGCGATACATACGCAAGTATCTATCCAGAGTTTAAAGACTTTAACAAATTGGCCACTATTGATGAAGTAGTAGAACACTTGTTGAGTCTTTTGCCAGAAGGCAAATGGACTATGGATAACGGACAAGATGTACATCTTATTCTAACAGGCGGCGAGCCATTACTTGCTTGGCAGCGTTTATATGTTGAGCTATTTGAACACCCAGGTATGCAGGATTTAAAAAATGTTACAATCGAAACCAACACTACACAGCATCTACACGATGACTTCTACAACTATCTCAATGGTCACGAAAGAATTCAACTTACTTTTAGTTGCTCACCGAAATTATCCGTTTCGGGCGAGTCTTGGGATGATGCTATTAAGCCTGATGTTGCTCGTGAGTATTCCCTTGTGGATGGCAGCGATATGTACTTTAAGTTTGTTGTTGCTGATCAAGACGATGTTGATGAAGTTGGTAGAGCAGTTGATACCTATCGTGAAGCAGGCGTGGACGTTCCTGTATATCTCATGCCGCTTGGGGGTAGGTCGGAAGAATACACTCTCAACGTACAGGAGGTGGCGAACCTCTGTATGGAACGAGGGTGGAGGTTCTCGCCAAGACTGCACATTAGCCTATTCGGAAATGCCTGGGGCACTTAAAGAAAACTTAGATAGTATTCCAAAAGGCATTAAAAGCGAAGAGGAATACGAAAAGATAAGGAAGCAATTATGAAAGATCCAAAAGTAGCCGAAATGATAAAAGAACTTAATACACTTATTAAAGATGTAAATAGGTTAAACGTAAAATTATATAAACAAGGAGTATCCTATCGGTTGCACGATGGATACAACGATGATACAGAATCTAAACTTATTGAGATACAGTATCTAAAACAAACGGTGGAATACTAATGAAAAAGTGGCTTAAAGACATAACAGGTATAACTGCTAAAGAAAAAGAAATTGAAGAAAAAGAACTAGCTGTTTTAGATAAAACAGATCCCAAAGCTGCTGCAACAAAACGTGGTGAGCCTTGGGTAAACGTTCTTGATATGCAAGTTAATGAAGAAAACATTAGAAACGGGTTTTTTGAGTTAGATTGGAACAAGTTTTTTATTCAAGAATTAATCCAAAACGGTTATGGTACAGAAGCTGATTTAGAAGAAGAAATAGTTGATCGTTGGTTCCGTGATATTATTTACAATATGTTACAGGAAGAAGGACTTGACACATCACGAAATGCCGGTTATATTAATGTAGTACCAATAGACAAAGGCAAAAGTGAAGTATCATGACTTATATTTTAATTGACACTGCTAACACATTCTTCCGTGCTCGACATGTTGTACGTGGCGACATTGATACTAAAGTTGGCATGGCAATGCATATTACCCTTAACAGTATTAAGAAAGCGTGGCAGGACTTTAATGGTTCGCACGTTGTTTTCTGCTTAGAAGGACGCAGTTGGCGTAAAGACTTTTACGAGCCGTATAAGCGCAACCGTAAAGAACATCGCGATGCAATGAGTCCACGTGAAGCAGAAGAAGATAAAGTGTTTTGGGAAATCTTTGATGAGTTTAAAGAGTTTGTTACAGACAAGACTAACTGCACTGTATTACACAATCCTGTACTAGAAGCAGATGATCTTATTGCTGGCTGGATACAAAATCATCCAGATGACGATCATGTAATTATTAGTACAGATGGCGACTTTGCACAATTGATTGCTCCTAACGTGCGGCAATATAATGGTGTTAGTAACACAACTATTACCCATGAAGGATACTTTGACGACAAAGGTCGTCATGTTGTGGATAAGAAAACTAAAGAACCTAAAGCGTCACCAGATCCTGCTTTTATGTTATTTGAAAAATGTATGCGTGGTGACACTAGCGATAATGTGTTTAGTGCTTATCCAGGTGTACGCAAGAAAGGCACTAAGAACAAAGTAGGTTTGTTAGAAGCATTTGCTGATAAAGAAACTAAAGGTTACAATTGGAATAACATGATGCTACAACGTTGGGTAGATCATGAAGGTATAGAGCATCGTGTACTTGATGATTACAATCGTAACGTAACACTTTGTGATTTGACTGCACAACCTGAAAATATTAGACAAGAAATAAATAACACAATTAATCAAGCAGAAAGTAAAAATGTAAGTCAAGTAGGCATGCGTCTAATGAAATTTTGTGCTCGTTGGGACTTACAACGTATTGCAGATCAAGCAGCTAGTTATGCTGAACCATTACAAGCGAGATATAATTCATGAGCGTAAAAGCAAAACCAGTATTAGAAAACAAATTTTGGATAGTAGAAGATAACGGACAAAGAGTAGGCACATTGAGTAAAAACGAAGATGGCTTTATTCTTGCAAAACAAGGCGATGTTAAAGTTTACTCAAACGAACGTCAGCTAAAAAAACATGTTGGTTTGCAATTTATTTTAAAACAAATTAACAACAAAAATTCAAACGAAATATATGAAGTACATGGTTATCCATCAAAAGGATTACCTTATAATAGTATGTTTGATATTAAAAGAAAATTGCCTTTATTCACTAAAAGTGAAAAAAGTAAAAGTGTTTATTGTGCAGGATTTTACTTAATCAAATTCAATGTTAATTGGCTTAAAAGTTTTTGTCCAAAACTGATTACAATAGAACGTAATGATTACATCGGGCCTTTTAAGACTGAATTAGAAATGAAAGAAAAACTAAAGCATGTCAATAGAACCAATTAATACTATTCCATTACAACAATTTATCCAAAAAGTAAAATCAGCAGATAGTAGCAATGCTAGAGAGGTTAAACTTGATATTACAACTGCAAAAAATCTTGCATTTACTTTAGGAATAGTTTTAGCAAGACTAAATGGCGATTTAGAAAAATTTGTTAAAGAAAACGCAGGCGGTTCTATTGAAGATATTGTAATAGAATTAGGTAGTAAAGGCTCGGATTGGTAATTAAAGGCGTATAAAAAGGATAAATATATGCGTAGTTAATCGGAGACGCATATGAGTAGACCTAAGCCAAATATACTAATGGAATATACCAATCCAGCTACTTACAAATGTGAACAAATTTTAGCAGCTGAAGCAATTTGGGCTGTTTTTTATAATAATGAGCCTTTTAATCTTAAAAGTTCAAATGGTTTAACAAACTACCCCGGTCCTAAGTATAAAAAAACAAGTTTCTCAAACCCTGGTCATGCACATAATCTAGCAAAAAAATTAAATCAAATGTTTAAAACTGATTTGTTCACTGTTGTAAAGTTAACTAACGGTGAAACTATTTCAAATGAATAAAATTGTATACACAAAATTATTTTTACGAGAATTAGGACAAAGCACAAGCGAACAAAATGTAAAAGCAATGATGCCTATATGGTGGTACAACACACGTAATAAAGATGTTGGTGGACTTAGACTTACCGACGACGGCATGGATGTTATTACTAAAATAGAACTACAAACATATGATATTCCATATCCACGTGATATGCCCATGACAACCCAAGTTATTATCTTTTTAGATCAATTTATTGACTGTCCTTACTATCTTACAAACAGAAGTATTACTGTTACAAACGAAAAAAAAGCAGTCGAACTTACTCTCTTTAGTGGCGATTTACGTAAGTATGGACTTACAAAAGCAATGAAGAGACAAGGTAATGAGAATTGATTTACATGGATGTCACATACACGAAGGATGGCGCAAATTTAAACGTTCTATAGAACGAGCATATTATGATAATTATAAAAAAGTTACAGTAATAACAGGACAAGGTGCAATGATGCGTGAATTTCCTACATGGGCACAAAATCATCCACTTATTAGAGAATACAGACAAGAAAGACACAATCCAGGAAGTTTTTTGGTAAAATTAAAGAAAAAAGGTTGACCTTTGATATCAATTACTATATAAATTATGTATAGGCACTGAAACAAAAAGGAATACACATGTCAGAAGCACGTACTCTTAATCCAAATAAAGCTAAAAATGCACTGCGAGTTGCAATGCAGAAACAACGTCCGATCTTTTTGTGGGGTCCTCCAGGTATTGGTAAGTCGGATATTGTTGCGCAGATTACAAATAGTCTGCCTAATAGTTTTCTAATTGACATTCGTTTGTCACTTTGGGAACCGACAGATATTAAAGGCATTCCGTATTTTGATAGCAATGCTAACAAAATGGTTTGGGGTGCTCCAGCAGAGCTGCCAGACGAGGCTATGGCAGCTGAATACGATCATATTGTTTTGTTCTTAGACGAGATGAACTCAGCTGCTCCTGCTGTACAAGCGGCAGCGTATCAGTTAATTCTCAATCGTCGTGTAGGACAGTACAAACTGCCCGACAACGTGATTATCGTTGCGGCAGGTAACCGCGAAGCAGACAAAGGTGTTACATATCGTATGCCTGCTCCGCTTGCTAACCGATTTATTCACATCGAAATGGGTGTTAATTTTGACGACTGGTTTAACTGGGCAGTTGACAATAAAATACACCAAGATGTTGTCGGTTATTTGCAATTTGCTAAACAAGACTTATACGATTTTGATCCTAAAAGTTCAAGCCGTAGTTTTGCTACTCCACGTAGCTGGAGTTTTGTAAGCGAATTGCTAGACGATCAACTCGACGAAGGCACTACAACAGATTTGGTTGCAGGTGCAGTTGGTGAAGGGTTGGCTGTCAAATTTATGGCGCACCGTAAAGTCGCTGCAAACATGCCGAATCCTACCGATATTCTCAACGGTAAGGTTAAAGAGCTACAAACAAAAGAAATCAGTGCCAAGTATTCCTTGACTGTATCTCTTTGTTATGAACTTAAAGAAGCATCAGACGCAAATGATAAAAAGTTTGATGACAAAGTAAACAACTTCTTGCGTTTTGCAATGGATAATTTTGAAACAGAATTAGTAGTAATGGGCATTAAACTTGCACTTACACAATATTCGTTGCCAATTGATCCAGACGAAGTTGAATGCTTTGATGAGTTTCATGAGCGGTATGGCAAATACATCAAGGCTGCACAAAGCGCATAACGGTGTATAATGGGCAACTTTCGAGTTGCCCATTTTTTTTGGTTGACAGATATGTAAATAGTGTTATATTAATATTAGCACTGATGAAAGGAATACAATGTTAGACTTTAGTTACGTAACCGCAATGAAAATGTCTGCAAAAGAAACACAAACAAAATTAAAATCATGGCAGCCAGATCCTGATATTTCTGAAAAAGATTTGCTTGCTATGCGTGAAGAAGTACATGAGCGCATTATTACTGCTCGTGTAGGTTTGTTGTTGCGGCATCCGTTTTTTGGTAACATGGCAACACGTCTAAAAATTGTACCTGCAGACGAGTGGTTAATGACTGCCGCAGTAGACGGTCGTAACTTATATTACAATACACAATTTTTTAATGCTATGGACAATAAAGAGATTGAATTTGTCCTTGCACACGAAATTTATCACATGGTATATGATCATTTAGGTCGTAGAAATGATCGTAATCCAATGCTTTATAATATTTCAGCTGATTATATTGTAAATAATGAACTTGTAGACGGACGGATCGGTACTAAACCTAAAATTGTGGATTGTTATCAAGATTTTAAATACCGTGGCTGGACAAGTGAAGAAGTTTATGACGAATTGTTTGAAAAAGCTAAAAAAGAAGGTGAAGAATTTTTAGAACAACTTGGCGAAATGTTAGACGAGCATTTGGACTTAGAAGGTGACAGTGAGGAAGAAGGTAAAGGAAAAGGGCGTCCTAAGTACAGCAAAGCTGAAATTGATCAAATAAAAGATGAAATTAAAGAAGCAATGATTAATGCTGCTCAAACTGCTGGTGCTGGTAATGTGCCTGCTGGAGTAGAACGTCTTATAAAAGAACTTACAGAGCCTAAAATGAACTGGCGTGAATTGTTACGTCAGCAGATTCAAAGCACTATCAAAAGCGATTATACATTTAGTCGTCCTTCACGCAAAGGCTGGCACACAGGTGCTATTTTACCAGGTATGAACTTTATGGATACTATTGACATTTGTATTTCAATAGATATGAGTGGTTCGATTGGTAACGATCAGGCTAAAGACTTTTTAGGTGAAATTAAAGGCATTATGGACGAATACAAAGATTACCGTATTAAATTGTGGTGCTTTGATACGGCTGTATATAATGAACAGGATTTTAGTGCAGACGGTGGCGAAGACTTGACAGAATACGAAATCTTTGGTGGCGGTGGCACTGACTTTATGGTTAATTGGACATATATGAAAGACAACGATATTCAGCCTAAAAAGTTTATCATGTTCACCGACGGCTATGCTTGGGATAGCTGGGGAGATGAGAACTACTGTGATACTATTTTCATTATACACAGTAACCATAATAAAGAATTGCAATCACCATTTGGCGTTACTGCTCATTACCAGGAGGCAGCGTGAAAAATCTAATTAAAGAATTAGATGTACTAAAATTAAGACGTGTTGATTTTTGTCCAGAGCATTTTGTTACAACAGAATTAGAACGTTCTTATAATCTAGAAAACGCTATGGTGACTTGGATAGAAGAAAATCTAAGTGGAAGGTACTTTTTTGGAATAAATGTTATACTTAAAAATAACAATCTATCCAAAGTATATACAATAGGATTTGAAAAGGCAAGCGAGCTGAGTTTTTTCATGTTAGCTTGTCCACATTTAAAATATAATTAAATATGCGCAGATAATTACATATGTAGAAGGAGAAAAAATACATGTCAGCGACAGAAGCACAAACTTCAAATGATTTAAACATTCAAGACCTAGCAGTAATGCGTGGTGTTATTGAATTGGCAACCGAACGTGGAACGTTCAAAGCCCAAGAGCTTGCTGCTGTAGGTACACTTTTCAACAAACTAGATACTTTTCTAAAAACGGTTGAAGAGCAAGCAAAAGCAGCACAAGAAGGTGCTGAAGCAGCACAACAACCAGCCGATGACGGCACAGGAGAAGATAATGGCTAACATTAAACATGTGGGCAGAATTGCCCACAATCAAAGAAAGGTTATTGTTGCATACAGAGTTATTCCTGGCGATCCAGAGCACTGTTTAATTGTAGCAACAGAAAGCCTTAGTGCAGATGAACACGATGCACTAATTAAAGCTGTAGAATCAGCAAGTGGACAATCAGCATATGAATTTGCTGAAGCTATGGCTCGTAACAGTTTACCAGATGGACGCAATATGCTTGCTGGTTTTCAAAAAACTGGTAAATTCCAAAAAGTACCAACTAAGCTAGTTGAAATGACTCCTAATACAGTAACTTCAGTAAATCTTGCTGAATTAAACCAAATTATGGCAGATCAAAAAGGAGTCACTGTTAACGATTTAGCACTTAAAGACGAAAACGGTAATACTGTACCTGTCCGCTCAAGTGCGTCTGATACACCTGTTGATGCAACTGCTTTGTACTCAGATGAACCAGCAACATCACAGACAACAGATGGCGTATTAAGTGACGAAGATTTAGCTGCTCAATACCGTTCACAAGCAGATGCTTTGTTTAAAGAAGCTAAAAAATTGCGTGAACAAGCAGAAGAACTTTCACCTACAAAAAAAAGAAGTAGCAAAAAATCAACTGAAACAGCATAATGAAAAGAAAAGAATCGTACTGGCAGGAGATATTCGATACTGTTGATATGAAATTTCTGCCAGTAAACTATATGAAATCGATTGAAGTTGAATTCATATCTGGAGAGCTGTGGGAAATTGATTTAATGCAACAGGAAACTGAAGAAGTTCCTGTTGACCAAGTTTTAGATGATTTTTTTGAAGAATATGAAGAAGAAATTAAAGAAGTTAATTTTAAAATGAATTTTGAGAAAATCAAATACGATATATCAAAACGTACAACTAAATTCCTAAAACATAACAAATAATAAATGCCCTACAGTGATAAATACAATGTACGATAAAAATAATTGTCACCTAGGAGATATTTAACATGGCTTTGCGACTTAGACGCGGTACTGATGCAGAACGCTTACTAATCACCCCAGCAGATGGGGAAATGATCTGGACAACAGATACACAAGAATTATATGTTGGAAACGGCTCAACAGTGGGCGGTATTAGAATTACAGGCGCATTAAATGATAGTCCGGAAGCCCTAACAAGAAACTTAGATCTAGCTACTAATACAATTTTTGGTTCTGGCGATATAAACATTGCTGGACAAATTACTACATCAGGATCTATTACTGCTACAGGCACGGTGACAGCCGGTAGTTTGGTAGGTGATGGTAGCCAGATATATAACCTAAGTGCTGCAAACCTAGATGTAAGTGATTTAGTTGTAGAAGGTGGAACTTATTATCTTAACGTTGTAGGCCCAGACAGTAGTATTGTACTTGATGCATCAACAGGTGATTTAGATGTAAATGATGTAAATACGGCCACTCTTGTAGTAAGTCAAGATGCAAGTATTGGAGGCAGTGTTACTGCTAATCAATATTTTGGCGATTTAATTGGCGAAGTACATGCAGAAGATAGTACAATTGTAATTAATAGATTTGGCGAAATTTTTTCAGATCTATTAACATCTACAGTTTCTTTAGAAATAGCAAATGCAACAGGCGGATCTGTTTTGCAGCAACCTACTGAAGATACTGAAGCACAACACAATTTTGTTAGAAGGCACAGTGATACATTAACAGCTGGCGATAATGCAGGTAGATTAAGATTTAGAACATTAGATACAAACGATGACACAATAACAGATCATTGTGATATAGTAGGCGGTGTATACGGTGTAGCTATTAGAACAGATTTGGTAAATGGCGGAGGTATTAACAAGTCAGCTTATTTCCATGACGGAAAATTAGGTTTAGGAACCGCTCCCCAAACAGATTATAGATTTACTTCAAACGGAAATATTAATGTACTGGAAGGAAAACTTACTTTAGGTTCTGTAGAAACTAGCGAAGTTGGTACACCAGTAAATGGTGATGTAGTTTATGCTCCGGGTGCAGGTAGAGTTTTCTTTAGAGAAAATGGAGCATGGGTATTTCCATTAACAGCAAGTGAAAGTGCTGTTTATTTAGAAAACACACTACCTATACAACAAGCCAACTATAGCACAACACAAATCGGATTAGGATTAAGTGGTGCACAAGAAACAGGCGTGTTACTTTTTAACACTACCGAAAAACAATTGCAAGTTTACAACGATGGTTGGAAAAATGTAGCAAGCGATGGCGGTGTGTTTAAAGGTGATGTCAACGGATCTGTAGGATTAGATGATAGTACTACTATTATTGATGGCACAGACGGTAAAATTACTGCACCAAATACTGTTACATTTGGAAGTTTTTCTACAGCAGAAAGAGATGCAATAGTAGGACCACAAGGCGGAATGGTTATATTTAATAATGTTACTGCCAAGTTACAAGTGTATAACGGAAGTACATGGTTAGACTTACACTAAGGTAAGTCTAACATTTTTTATCTATCAAAAATTTCTATTTTTTGCTTCGGTTTAGTTGGAAAAACAAAATTATTGTTATGATGTTCTCTACGGTTTCTTTCTTCATTTTTAAAGCCGATACCCATTAATAGCATAATATTATTTTCTGCATTTAGGATGTTTTTAATTTCTTCTGCATCATAACAACTACAACAACCTGTATTAAGTCCGAGCATACTAGCAGTCAAATTTGCATACCCAGCTGCAATACCAACTGCAACATGAGTGTCTCTAATTAAATTTTCTACAGATTTACTTGTTAAAGATCCTTTAACTTTTTTCTCGTACCACTCGTCGTTTCTTACTTCGTCATCATTTACATCAAAAGGATTACTTGCTTCAAAAGCTAGTACTAAATTAGCTAAAATTTGACTATTTGTTGTACTCGCTCCAGTTTCAAAATTATATGTAAATCCGTCAGTATTTTCGTGAATAGATTCTATAATATTTCTATCTTGAATAAAATGTACTTTATAAAAAGCCATGTTTTGTTTGCTAGGACAATTTGCTACTGAATGTTTTAACAGCTCTAAATCATCCTCTGGAATCTGTTTATTTAAATCCCAGTTTCTTTGGCAGTGTTGACTACGTATAACTGCCTTTTTAACATCGTTGTATGTGGTTTGCATAGTACTCTCCTATGCAATTATTTATCTATAATTGTTGCTACTAAATGTATGCGATCTTCTCTACTAGAATTTATAGCAGTATGATGTACTGTTGTGTCAGTGATATACCATTTATTTTGTTCTAAATGCATCATTTCATCTTGTATAATCATTATGCAACCTTCTTGTGTTTTTAAGGGAAAATGTACTCTAGGATGATCATCTTTGTGCCAGCTCATACAAGTTTTTGGCCTACTTCGTATTAGTCGTACCCTACCTACAGTAAATTTTTCTTTTAATGCATTATATACGATTTCAAAAGGTGTATCTTTAAATTGTGTGCAAAGAACTGTAAAATCTTTTTCTTCTACTTTGTCTTTTCTCAAAGGCACAACCATTTTTTCTTGTTTATGATCGTAGTAACTATTGTCCCAATCAAAATGAAGACTTCCTCTTCCAAAATTATAATTTTCTTCTTTGCCTACGATAGAATTTAAACATATTTGATCAGTATCGTCTTTATATACTATTTTTCCTAGTTCTATTAACTTTTGTAATTCTTTATACAAATCATATGTAGGTAAATCTAATTCTTCAAATTTATTCATTTACTTGTTCCATTAACAGACTTAAATCCAAAGTGTTATTTTTATTTTTGTTTTGAATTTGTAAATAATTCTTCAAAACATCATTATCAAGTTTTTCAGTTCCAATGGTATTTATACATACATCAAACCATTTCATTACATCTGATTTATTGATACATTTTATATTTTTCTTTTCAAATATATTTTTTGCATCTTCTATGTATTTTATAAAATGTTTTGGCACTTTGGCTAAACTAAGTTCAAATGGTAATAATACAAAATTTGGATTAATTAGATACATTTTGTTACAATTTGTTACATGATTTATGTAATTGGGGAAATCTTTAACTGTAAGCAAATTCACAGTAGGATTGAAACTGATACACAAAGTTTTTTTATGAGATGATAAAATGTCTAAATTATTATTCCATTGATCCCAATCCGAGCCATGTCTTACATTTTCAAATATTTTTCCAGTTGACTCACCGCTGAATCCCCATACCCAATTCCATTTAGTTTGTTCCATATATGAAATTAATGTATCTAAAATATTACTGTGCATATTGCCATTGCTAGTGGTAACCATAATTATATTTGTATCATTTGCATTTGTTTTAATCAAATTTTTAATAAATTGGTGATAGCCTTTACTTAATGTTGGCTCGCCGCCTAACATATTAATACGCACTTCTTTATTTTTATTGAGTAGTTTTTGTATGTAATTTGTAACAACTTCAACATCTTTTTCGTCGTGTTTAGTAATACTGTTTACTAAATTTTTTTCTTTTGCAATTGTACTGCTGTCTATTTCACTACAATACACACATCCTAAATTACAAACATTATCAAATTTCAACTCAATAAATTCTACTAAACTATCTACATCTTTATTTACATCGATTGGTTTGTTATACAAATCTCTATATGAAGCATTTGATTTGTTATCATGATTCCAACAATAATTACACTGAGCATTTTTTATGTTGTTTAAAGATTCAAGTCTGCGAGTAACTATTCCTTCACTATGATTTATAAAATTTTCATCTAAAATATGATATTTTTCACCAATTGATTTACAACAGTGTTTTATAATTTTCTCGCCAAAATCAATGTTAATGTCAGTCCAGCTTTTCGAACACAATGCCATAATTCAAACTCAATCCTATTTTAAAAGATGCTTCTTTTTTAAGAAGATTTTCAGCCCAATGTATTCTACAACTATCAAATACAATAATATTTCCTGGTTTCCAGTCGTGCTCAGCTTCAATTGAAAGCCTGTCAAATGTGCTATAAGGAACAAAATATGGTTCGCTTATGTGTTCGTTCCACCATTTTTCGGTTATAACATTTTCTTTTTCTAAATACTTTACACCATATTTTTCATAATCGTAAAGAAAGTAAACACCACAACTTTTCTGTCTTGCTACTTCTCTATCTAATGTATCTATACTGTTACAACCATTACGCATACGAGTGCTAGGACCGTAGAAATATTGATTTGCAGTGTATAACTTAGGAAAGTTGTCCGTATCTATTTCAATAGGTACAACAACACTTCTAGTGCCAATTACTCCTGCTTTTTCTTCGTCGGCTCTAAAGTCTCTGTTGTCAACATGAACATCGTGTGGAGGATGATTAATACAGAATGCAGTATCACCGATTAAAATTTCATTTTCATTTAAGTAGGGCTCAATATATTTTTTACTAAAGTCTTGAACAAATTTTTGTCTGTGAACCATTCCATCTCGGTACCAGAAAATTCTATCTTTAGGTAATTCATCAGGTAAATCAAGAAAGTTTTTGACAAAATCTTTACACTCTAGTAGTACGTCACTCGGAATAACATTTTCCAAACTTACACTTGGATTTTCACTACCAATTGCCTTTTCAACTTTGTCATTTAATGCCCATGCATCTTCATGACTCATTGGTATGTTCATCAATTCTCCTTTTAGGTATTTTACTATCAGCACTACTAACACAAGACTTAGTCATACATGGCATAGGTTTATCAAATAATTTAAAACCAGTTTCTATATTGCCAAGAGGCACATCATGACAACTGTAACTACGTTTAATACTGCCATCGGGCTCACGAATAATAATACCTTGATATCCAGCATTACAACTCCAACCTTCGAATTTATTAAATTCAAAAGCATTAAATCTTTCTGCTTGATCCATGTACCACTTATTACCATCTTTATCAGTAAACTCTACTTGAAAATGCCAAGGTACACTTGCATCAGGTTTGCCCATAATACCTACAGGAATTTTGAAGTTTGGTTTGGGTCTACCTTCCCACTTGCGTTTTGTTTCTGTGTAGGCTCTTTGTGGCATTCCGTTCCAGAGTCTTTTAAGCATATCCCCAGTGTATCCATCAACCACTTTTGACGCAGTCGGATCCGATTGGGGTTTAAGTGTAACGTTGATTCCTTGCTCGTGGAAGAAGAGGGCGTTTTCCCAATCTCTTTCAAACCATTCCGGAACCATGACCATATTAATTGTAACTTGTACATCGTGTTCTTGACACAGGATTAATTTATCTGCAAAGTCCTGCATCTTCTCCTTTGTATTTAAGTGTTCTGTGTGCAAACTAGCCGTTATACTTGCTCTATGGAAAGGTTTTGCTTTTTCTACATAATCTTCAAACCACTTCATTGGGCGTGAGCAGTTTGATGTCATATGTATGGAAGTATAATTAGTATTAGGCACATCATTAGCCAAGTGACCAAGTATGTCCAAGTACCCTGGATGAAAGGTAGGCTCGCCGCCAGACAGACTAAAATGGAAACTGTTAAAACCGTTATCACGTGCTTGCTTCTTTATCTCATCTATAGTTGCTAGACACAACTCAGTTGGTCTATGATCTTTTCTGTCACTTCTTGCATAAGGCCAACAGTAACTACACCTATAGTTACAAAATCTTCCTAGTAACCAAGATACCGTAAAGATATCTCGGTAGAGGAGCGTTCGTTGTCCCACTTGGATAATGTCATTAAAAGGTATTTTAGTAAAGTCATAATTAGACCATTTTAAATCTTCAGTCATATCTATAGTATACTATCTTTAATTATTTTGTCAATCAAATTCTATTATGTCCAACAGTTGTTAACCAAGGAAATGTTTCTTGCCAATTTGTGCCCCTACGTTTATCAAGTTCTGTTAGGCGCCATTTAAGCATTTTTATAGCTTCGTAATCTGCAGGTGTTTCGTTTATTTCTTTGAAAATAGTGTTAACATAATCCATATATGGACTGTTGTTTCCTTGATACATTATTTGATTTAATTCTTTTAGTTCATCAATTACATCATCGTAAAACCCTTCTGGCATAATTTTTGGATCAAAAAAATGTGGATCGTGACATCTATTATAATTTACACTTACATACCGATGTTTATTCCATTCAATAACTTTACGGACTAATGCCGGAGTAGTTTTTAGACTAAGATTAGTAACAGTCCAATTCATAGTTGGAATAATTTCTGGGCATTCATAAATTAAATAATTTATATTATCTTCCATAACTTCCCAATTATGTGGAAATCTTATATACTCACTTTCTGGTCCAAAAGTATCTACACTAATTACAAATACAACTTCTTTGACTGTTTTGCTAAGTTCTTTTAATTTTTCGCATCCTCTTTTAAAAAGTTTAGGTTTTACTTCCATATTGCTGTATATTTCTATATCACATTCCGGATTAGGATGCTTTATCATCCAATCAACACAGTCCCATGTTTCTTGTTGTATAAAAGGTTCACCGCCTAATAAATCAAACGCTTTAAGACTGCTATAATTGTTTTCCATCCATTTGTAGAATTTTTCCAGTCTTTGTTCGTACGTTTTTTCTTTTATATCTACATCTTGTATAAAACTATGTTTAGGTTCATATTTTTGCATTTCTTTCACCCAAGCACTGCTATACTGAGGCCCACAATAAACACACTTTAAATTACATTTATTATTAAAATGCATACTTACTTGTGTAGGTTTTATACGAGTGGCAGTTGGATTATTAAAAAGTTCTTTTGGAACATATCTTTTGTTATTGTTATTACTAAGCCATTGCATCCTATCGCTAGTTCCGCCTATAGCTTCTTGATCTCGACAATGTTCGCAACCCCATCCATCACTAGGCCAATCGCCATTTAACATTTTTTCTCTATGTTCTACCCATTTTGGTTCATTATGAAAATCAAAATCCTCACCTATTTGATGCATTCCATTTCTGTGACAACTACTACTAGTGTTATCCCATAAACTTAATGTAACTTGACTCCATTTAAGCAAACACGCTCTATTGCCTTTTGCAGGGAACCAATCTGGGTTTTTCCATTCCTTTGTCATATATACTCTCTTAAATTCAAAAGACTGTTATCTTTCTTTTGTATTGCAGTTTTACGTATCCAATTATCTAATTCAACATCATTTTGCTGTTGTGTACCTATACGTGCTTTTAATTGTTCTAACCATTTGTACGTATGATTATATTGTCCCGCATCTAAAAATAAATCTTTATTTGTTTTGATTAATTGCAAGCATTTATCCACATGTATCTTATATGCATCATCTAATTTACTTGGATCTAGTTCGTTTGGCCAGTTTACCCAATTTCCAAAAATTGCAAGTTTGGTATCTGTTTTCCGCAATTCGTTTATGACCCAATCAAAATACTCATACATATGCTTTACAGTAAAAATATTAGGAGTAGGAGCAAGTGTTACATTTACCAATCTAGGATGATTAATATAATCAATGAAGTTGTTTTGAAAACGATTCCAATTCAGTCCATATCTTACTGACTCAGCAACAACTCCAGTAGATTCGTTACTGATGCCTAAACTAATTCCCCATTTTTCAGGCAAACTATCAAATAATGCTAAAAGTTTTTTTTGATTTTTTTCAGTTGCATTGCCATTGGTTAATACACTAAAATTTATTCTGCTATTGTAAATAGACTTTTTTTGCAAAATCATATTCATAAATTTATAAAAGTTTTTACTGTAACTAATTTCGCCACCTAAAAAACTCAAAGGTATAAACTTTTGTTTTAATGCTACATGCTCAAACCAATTTATGAAAGTTTGCATATGAGCATCATTAGGAATATTCATAACATGCTCATGTCCTAATTCTTGTGCAATCCTACTGCTACTAGTAGCATCACAATATATACATGCCATATCACAAATATTATCAAGTGTAATTTCTATATTATTTACATTGTAGTTAACACTAGAATTATCTATCCATTTGTTTTTAAAATCTCTGTATGCAGTTCCAGTTTCTTTATAACTATTCCAACAAAAATTACATGCAGGATTTTCTATACCATTTACTAAATCATCACGTAATTTTTGTATGTGTAAACTATTGTTAAAAAAGTCTTCTGTAACAACCTCAGGAAAAGATTCACGTTGACTTTTACAACAATGGCTTAATGTTTTTGCTCCAAAGTCAACATTTATATCATACCATGCTGCACTGCACAATGTTTTTGTTAATGCCATACGATATAAGATCCTATATTTTCCTGATTAGATTTATGGAATGAATTATCACTTGGTAGCAATTTATCGGCCTGTATTCTTGGATCAAAATAACTGTTAGCGTTCTCATCTTTGTAGCCCATACCTAATAACAATTTAACCTGATTATTCGGACGTCCTAATGCATTACTTATCATTGTAGGATCTTGAATACATGCACAATAACCTGTACTTAATCCTCTACTTTGTGCATTCCAAATAATAAAGCTACTGGCTATACCTATTTCAATCATTGCTTCTTCCAAAGCATTATCGTCAGGATTATTAGATATCCGTGGAGTAAAACAAAATAGATAAGGTGCTAATGTTTGAGGATTTCCTTTATCTGTTTGTGCATCATGTTTAAGGTCTCTCCAGCACCATTCAAAAATATTATGTCTCAACTCAGGGTCCTTCCAATCTAAAACATCAAGATAGTAAGGCATTCTATTTTGTTTACTAGGTGCGTACATGTGTAAGTCTAACAATATATCTTCAACTGTTTCTTGCGTAACTTTTTTATCTAACCATGTAAATGTAGTTTTTCTTTCTTTAATCAAATCACTAAATTCTCTAGTGTAGTTTGCTTCTTCTAGTTTTTTAAAATTATCTTTTAGCAACTGCATTGCTTCTATCATAATTTCAACATCATCTCTATGGTGTTTAAGTAGTTTGTATAACTCACCTTCTATATAAGCATAAACAGCTAATTCTACTCTATGATCAGTTAGGACAAGTTTTTTATTTTTTACAAATTTATGAGAAATCTCGTTAATTAATTTTGGATCTTGATGCAAAATACATCTAGCTATGCCCCACAAAATATATTTCAAATCTCTTTTACATCTACAATTGTCTGTTGTTCTTTTTGGAAAGTTTACTTTTCTAAAAAACATTCCCCATTCGGATAAGTCATCTATTTTTTTGTGTAATTTATGATATGCAACAAGGCTCATATTTTCTATTCTCCGCAGTATTTAGCACTAAATATACGTATATAATGAAGAAAAGGATTCGACATGTATACAATTACAGAATGGGGAGTAAGCAACGAACCGCCAGAGATATTTGCAGAACGTAATAAATTTCCAGCTAAACCAAAATATCCACAAAACTTAAAAACATCTCGTGAAATACACATGAGTGATCAACTAGACTTTTTACCTATTACAGGTTTTGAAGATGCTGATTGGGAGAAAATGCTTTGGGAAGCTAAAAGATTAGAAAAACACTATGTTCCTCATAGACATCATGAAAGTCACAGCGGTTGGAGTAGTTTGTGCATCCATGGCTTGAGTAGTGTACACACAGAATCTCATCATACTTACGGATACAATGACAGAAAAGACGCACCATACAGGTGGACCGACGTAGCAGACTGGTGTCCTACTATTAGAGATTTTTTTGAAAACAGATTTGATTACAAACAGTATGACAGAATACGTATTATGAAATTATCTCCAGGAGGCTGGATTATTCCACATAGAGATAGTATTACACTAGACGAAAATCATATCGGTCCTACTAATATAGCATTAAACAATCCAGAAGAATGCCATTTCTACATGGACGAAATAGGCTATTTGCCTTGGGAACAAGGACGTATTATCAAGTTAAATCTCTATAATATACATTGTGTATATAATTGGAGCAATGAGGATAGATATCATATTATTGCACACGGCAGGTTAGGTGACGGTTGGAACAAACGTATTGAAGAAAGTTACCATCACTGGAGAAAAATTTATGCTTAATATACAACATGCCGTTGTTGTACCTAAAAATATAAAAAACAATATTGATCGAGACCTTTATCAAAGCTGGATGTTGTATTATCAACGTGGACATTATGTAAAACAAAGTGTTGAGCAGCATCCATTTGTATGGGCAGAATCAGTAGATGACATATTAGATATAATTGCTGACAAAAAAACTGAATATCTAATTGTGACTTGGTTTGGAATGTATCATCACGATTTTTGGCATATTCATAAAATGTGTATATATGATATAGAAAGTCATAAAACAGAGTGGAGTGTAATACACGACAAAAAATCTCCAACTATACAGATAATAAATTTAAAACATTGGCGAGAAAAAGGAAAACCCAAGATTGCTGATTACATAAAATCAGATAGTAAAAAAATCAATAACGTAATAATTAAACAGTTATTAGATTCTAAAGCAACACAAAATCCACAGGCATGGAATGACGAGTTAAATCATTTTACTAAACTTCCTATTATTAATACAAACCTTACTGATTTGTTTATTAAACTTCTTACAACACGTAATCCAAGGCACGCAAATGATCAGGATAAAGGGGTGTTTTTTCTTTATAATACAGAAGCTATATGCACTGATAAAACACATTTGAGTACCGTACAGGGCGCTATAAACACTGTTGTAGGCCCTTGTAGCATGTTTAAAGCATTTATACTAGGTAGTAAGTATATAGACAATGTAGAAAACTATTTACACTTTGATATTTTTGATCGAAATCTACTTTGGAAAAAGCTAATTACAAAAAATTGGGATGGTACAAAAAAAGGATTAGTTAAAACTCTTTCTTTGTGCAATGACGCAGGTGATGGAGATTTTGATTTTTGGAATAATAGCTCAGATAACATTATAGAGAAACAATGGAATGTGCTGTTACAAGAATTTGGTAGCAAAGATGCTATATACGATGCATGGCAAATATACAAAACAAAAAATCATTCATATGCACTTGCAAATATGTTGTTTGATGATGCTGCAATTATTAACGAATTAGAAAAATTCAATATTACTGGTATATATCATGCAATTGGTGACATTCCAGGGTTTAGAAGCAATGCATTACAGTTTGGATTACAACAAATAAACACACTTACAGCAAGTCATATTAAACGTGTTGCAAAAATAAACTCAAACTTATATTGTGATATCAAAGTTCCAGCAAGCGATTTACAAAAGTTCAAAAAATATAATGATATATTAGATGATTTGCAAAAAGATTACGATTTATTTAATTTTGAAGAATATTCGGAGTAACTCTCGAACAAATCAGTGCCGTGATAGCTATCTAAAGCGGCACTGTAATCTAAAAACAAATGCCATTTGTCATGTCTATCTTCGCTGTTCATGTAATTGAGTGTATTTGTAGCAAATTTTTTAATTCTGTCTAGTTGTTTTTGTACTTTTACTTTTTTACTAACACTTTTAACATAATCTTCAGCTTCATTTTCATACCAATGCCAAAATTCTTGTGTAATAGAATCTTTTAATTCTTGTGGAAGCAATTTTATGTTTAGAGCTTCTGGATATTGCACCAAACTTGTGTGAAAATAAACATCTAATCCGCAAAAATATTTTACAATGTTAGTAAATCTTGTTATGTTGTACAAACTCACAGTACAAGTAGCACTTATATCTGTATTAATTAGTGTTTCGTTTAGTTTTTTTATGTTTTCTTCAACTTTGTGTAGATTACCTGCTGCACGTACATATTCATAACAACTAGGATCGCCATCTATACTAATACGCAACCAAATTTCTTTGAAATTTTTCCACAAGTCTAACACACTTTTACCTTTGTATTCTAATATGTTTAGGTTAGTGTTGTAACTCAAGCGTATGTTACTTGCATATGGTTGCATGTCTTCAAGAAATTTGTAGTGCTTGTCATGATACAATGGTTCGCCGCCGGCAATCATTATTTCTTCTAAGTTAGGTGCCAGCTCATTTGCTATTTCGTCTACCATTTCTTGTGTAAGACTTACATGGTTAACATCTTTTCTATAAGTTCCATATTCTTGCATCTTGTCCATTAGTGCAGGATCACGCTTGACTGCTTGTTCCCAAACACTACTATAATCAGGACTACAATGCCTACACATTAAATTGCAAATATTATCGAAACGTATTTCAACACTGCGTATATATTTTGTTGGAAAGCTATAATCTTCTTGAATATGTTCTTCTACAAACGGTTGGTTGACATAAGGAAAAGTTTGACTGCACTGCATACGTGTGCTAATACTTTCACTTTTCTCCATATCCCAACAGCTTCTACATCCAATATTTTGCACATCATTTAAACTGTCGTGTCTTAGTTTTTGCAATGCGTCATCGTTCCAAATTTCTTGTAATGTTTGAGTTCTATAATCGCCTAATTTATCAGGAAAACGCCAACAGGCACTAACTTTGCCTTCTTGTTTAATATTCAAATGAGTAAATGGCATAGGACAAAATGTTTTACTCATAGTTTTCCTTTATATTCAACACTTGTTTTAATTTGTTCCCATAACTCTGGCAATGAATCTTGCAACTTTTGATTTCTAAGTTTATCTAAATCTGCACTATACTCAACAAAATCTTGTAAACTAGTATTTGTATTTTTATTGAAGCTACTAATAATATGTTTTATCATATATCTAAACCGTACAAATATTTCATATTCATCTAAATTTTCTACACGTTTAGAATGTTTTTTAATTATTTCATCTAATTGTTCAATCACTTTTTCTTTTTGCGGTAACATAGTGCTACTTAAATAGGACGGAGTTTGTAACATAGTAGGACTAAATCTTGCAATTTCGTATATGTAACTTACGTCAGTTCCGTGTTTATTTTTTCTAGTATATTTTGAATACAAGTTATTGTCAACGATAAACTTTTCTCCGTATATTTCTTCTTGTAAATTTTCCCACCAATTCCACATTTTCGGAAGTTGAAGTATATTGTACAAACTAATAGTTGGAGAAAACACTATATCAAAATTACTGTGATCTTTAGCAATACTTAACCACTTTTTTGCACTTTCTTCAACTGTTGACCATTTACTAGGATATCTTATGTAATCATTAACTTCATCTAATCCGTCCACGCTCAAATATATTTGTACTAATCCAAACTTTTTTAACCTATCAATAATTTTTGCTTTTGGCACCCAACTACAATTTGTATAAATTTGCAGCATTATATTATCTGTGTATCCGCTTTCTATTACTTTATCTATAAATGGTATAAAGGTAGGAACAATCATAGGTTCGCCACCTGTCATTTTAATTAATTGCGTTTCTTTGAAATCATCAGCAGTAAAATTTAAGTTTAATATTTGCGGACGCTTACTAAAATCAAATCTATCTTCATATTTTTCTGCTAAAACTTTATCATCAGCATCCCAAGTTGTACTTAAATCACTACTACACATTCTACAAGCTAGATTGCAGTATCTACCAGTTGTTAATTCTAAGTATTTAAAACTTAGTTCTTGATTAACATCTATTGGACGAAATTCGTTTTGTTCATTCCATGCATTATTAGCATTAAATCGCATACTAAATTTATCGCCAGCATCTTCTCTGTCGCACTTGTAGCATCCTGGTATAGTGTTTCCTTTGAGCATATCTGTGCGTAATTCGTTCCAAAAATCACTTTCCATAATTTCTTTAAATGATTTTTCTTTTACATTATACTGAGACATTGTAGGATTGCCTTTTTCGTCTCTATATGCTGCGTTCATATGGTCAAATCTACAACAAGGTTTTGCTTGTCCGTTTGGTTTGAGTTGCATGTGTATCCAAGGATATATACAAAAACTATTTTTTACTACTGTCATTTACATAAACCGTTTTGTTTTGAAATTGCTTTCCGCATGTTCTAGCACAAGTAAGCAATTTACCTTCTGCAATACTTTTTAATTTGAAACGTCTTTCGATATCATATAAGTTTTCTATTGCTTCTTCTGGTGTAACTTTATGCAAGTCTACACTGTTCATATCAAACTCTTTGTTAAACTGATAAGCGCCAGGACTGTCGTGATGTAATGTTCCTAAAAAACAACAAGGCATCACATGACCAGTATGTGCTAAAAATAATTCTTTCCAATCTTGTATTTGACATTGTATTTCTACATTATCAAAAGGCGACGGCTTATCTAACTTAAACTCAAAAGTCGCAGGACCAGGATAATGGTGCTGTTCGCCAACATTTGGATGTCTATATTCTGGTGTTTCAGGAGGTTCTAAATCATATAGACGTTCACCATCTTCCATTACTGCCCAGTTTTTGTGTCCTCTAAATTTTTGAGTAACTTTTAATCTAAAATCCATACCAAGTTTTGCAGCAAGTTCTTTAGCTTCTTCTACTTGATGTTCATTATGTTTAAAAACTATAAATGTCCAAGCACCATTACCGCCTGCTTCTTGGAATGCATTTACATTTTTCCAAACTTTATCCCACACAACGCCACGTCGATACAGATGATTTGTATCTTCAAGTCCATCTATTGCAAAATGCACTCTTGTGTTCATAGCACCTAATTCAGCCCACCATTTTGTGCTTCGATACCCTGCATTTGTATCAATAGCGACATCTACATCATGTTTTTTAAACCATTTTACATAATCTACAAGACTTTTGTTAAGACAAGGATCTCCATATACACCACTAAAGTAAACATGATCTAAATTGTTTGTTCTTTCTTCAGTAAAAAATTTAAAGAACATTTCATCCTCTAAATCCATTGTGTTTAAACCAGGTTGTAAATATCCATCTGTAGTAAATCTACTGCACATAGGACATTTGCTATTACAACGTCCGCTTGCTTCTATATGTACACGTTTTAAATTAGGAACCATTAAAGTTTCCTTGTAGTCATTAAACTTAATCCAGCTTTCATTGTAACTTTGTATTTTGGAAAATCCATACCACTGTGTGCTTGACATCTATCAAATGCAATTATACTGCCTCTGTCCCAGTTATACATTGCTTCAAAGTCAAAGCCATCTAACCAACGTGCTGGAAAATGGCTTAAATATTTTTCTCGCACTTCTGGGTCAAACGGTTTATCCCAATCTACTTCTTTAATGCTTCCATCTTTGTTATAACAAGTCAAATTGTCATAGTTACGCACTGTATAAAAAACATCTGTGTCATATTTGTTATCACTTTTTGCAAAGTTAGTTCCAAACTTGATAAATCTATTGTCAAACAAACAGGTACCTGCAGGGGGTATTTTATCTGTACCTTTGTATGTTTTATTTGTATGTCCAACCCACAACGGAATAATAATTTGTCTACCTGGTACTAGCCCGCGATCCATAAGATATTCTGGACGACCTGTATCAATATGCAAGTTGTATGGACTTGCAGTCATAACAAAATTACCTTCCCACATGCCTGTTTGTTCTAGTTCTGGTATATATTTTTTCCACTTATCAAAAAACTTGTCTTCAATAGCAGCGTTATCACTGAAAAAATGTAGTGTACCTGTTTCTTTTACACGCATCTTGTCATAGCGTTTGAGCATGTGTTCTTTGAGCCATTCAAGTTCATCTTCATCCATTACATCATGTACTTGAAAACTATCAGTCCATGTAGCTTTCCATGCTTCGTGATATTCTTCTGCAACTTCAAAATCTATTTTTGTATCTGGATCTGTATCTAGTTTAGCTATACTCATTCTTCGTTCCAATATTTGTCTTGCATAGGATCAATACTTATTTCATTTATACCTATGTCTTTAGGTTGATCTACAATCCATTTAATATATTCTGCTGCTCGGTTAATATCTAAGCAAACTCTTTCTGGATGTTTTTTACTATTATTACTTAGCGTACCAAAACTTATGTATGTAATTTTTGGCGTTTTACCCCATACTCCGCTTATACCAAGTGTGTTACTGTAATCACGCAACGCCTTCTTTTCGGCATTGTATCTCCATGCTTTTCCGTTTTTTACACGATCGGTTGTACTGCCTATATTAATAATATGAGGACGATGATTATTTTCAGTACACACACGATATACTTCATCTAACAAATTTGTTTGATGGAATTTAAATAATGCTGCACAATTTATAAAAACATCATGTTCTAAAACTAGTTGTGCTACACGTACTTGATCTTCACGTAAACTTAAATCAAATCCTGTTGTACGACTGCAATATTGAGCATATGGGTATATTTTATGCAATGCGTTTGCTAAATTTTCTTCTAAATTTCCTGTAATGATCATATGTACTCCGAAAACATTGGTTCAACATCTAAAAGACTTTCTCCTCGTATACGATCAAGATCTTGTGTATACTTTAAAAACTCTTCCCAATGCGTATCATAATAACTTTCACTTGTCATGTATTTTATTACACTATTTTTTATATCTTGTGCTTTGTTAAAAGTATTGTCATCTAAATCTTGCTCCATTGCCCAATACATAAAACCTTCAAATCTTTTGATTATTTCGCTTTTCATTTCGTCTGGTAACACACGTATATTCAAATGCTTAGGATGGTGTGCTACGTGATGAGTAATAATAGGTCTTCTTTTAGTGCTGTTAATTTTTTTAAATTTGCTTTCAGTTAATTTCCATTTCATAAAATCTATCATATGATTTACGTTATATGCTGTAACTGTAAAAGCTAACCAACCCATTATATTAGATGGCGTGTTATCTAATAAATGTAAATTTTTAAGTATTTTATTCCATTTTGCAGGATGACGTTGATATTCTAAAACTGCATTCATTCCATCAACACTAGCACCTACTCGTACTTGTTTAAAACTTTCCCACAATTTCAAAACTCTAGAAGGCAATGTACTCATGTTGGTATTGTATTCTACAATCATATTTTTTGCACTGCCGTTTTCAATACAGCGCTCTAAAAAATCATAATGCCTTTCAATTAGCATCGGTTCTCCACCTGCAAAATAAACATGTTTTATGTTGTGTGCATTTGCTTCTAATTGTTCCCAAAATGGCTCGTATGTTGGCCAATCAAATTCAGTTGCACACAACTTATTACCAACTATTTTGATTTCAACTTCGCCACTAGTATCTTTAAATGTATTTTTTCCTGTAAGTTTTATCCAGTCATCATACCAGGCGTCACTGTCCGTAGGTCCGCACATACGACATTTTAGATTACAAAAGTTACCAAAACGCAAATCATAATATTCAATAGGTGTTTCTTCTATATCAATACTACCATCTAATTCAGTTTGAGCTTGTGCTTTCTCTAATGTAAATTGAGGCCAATTCTGTTGTTCGTATTTGCGTCTACTATTCAAACCATTTTCTTCTTCACTACGACAACGACCGCACTCTTCACTCCATTTGCCTATTAACATATTACTTCGTATAGTTTTCATAAAATCTGCGTTACGTGCATCTTGTAATACATCAACTCCAGCGTTATAAGCAGTTCCGTCCTCTTTACGTATAACACCTTTGTTTTTTGTCACGTTTGCTTGACAACAAACACGTATGTCTCCGTTTGCTCGCACTGCTTGAAAAATCCAAGGTATTGGACAAAATGTATCAGACATCTTTAAATATATCCTTCATTTCAGGAAATATTTCCTGCCAGTTTAATCCACGTTGTTTGTCGCACAACTCAATAAATTCTTTCATTTCTGGTAAGCGAACACTCCAGTCTTCACTTTCCATAAAACTTAACATACCTTCGAGACGTTTTAATCCGTACGGTGCTGCTTCAAACATGCTTTCATTAACTTTGCCCTTGTGCCAACTAGGAACACCTAGTTCCCAGTTTTCTTTCCACCAAGGATAAAACTCTTCGTACTTTTTACGCACTTCTTCTTTAAACCATTTAGGTAACACTTTTACATTAAGATGTGGGGGATGATATACAAAGTGATAGTTAATACCGCCTGCGCCAAATGGCCACATATTAATTTTACTAAACCCTTGTTCAAGTTTCCATTTAATAAAGTCTGGTAAGTAATACACATTTAACGCTTGTACTGCACAAGCAATAGTAACTTCAACATTATTGCTAGTTTCTTTATCTAATATGTGGAATACTTCTTCTGTGCGTTTCCATTCACTAGGATAACGAATATAGCTATTCATTTCGTGTATACTATCTACCGAATAGTGAAAACGCACCAGTTTGAATTCTTTCCATAAATCAAATAAATCCTCTCTCCATTCAACTCCATTTGAGTTATAACGTAGTTCAAGATCTTTTGCAATACCTTGTCGAATTGCTTCTTCAAGTATCTCATAATGCTCCTCAATAATTAAACTTTCGCCGCCAGCAAAATATATTTGCTGCATATTAGGCATTTGCTCATAAAACTGTTCCCAAAACGTATCATTCTGTTTATGCCAGTTATAACTACTACCATTATAACTGCCTTTGTCTTGCCATTGCATTGTTTCTTTTAGAGATTCATTTTTTACATCTGGAAAGATCTTTTTATAATCTTTTATCCAACCCGAACTATCGTGGGGACTACACATTACACAAGCTAACTGACATTTGGTTCCAAAACGCAAATCAATGTATGCAAGCTGAGGAGGCACTTCGCCATCATCAGTTGTGTTAGCAATCAAATCATCTACATTTACACGTTGACTCCAATACGCTGTTTCCCACATGCGTTTTGAATTGTGTCCTGCTGCTTCTTCTTTATAACATTTTAAACAACTAGGCGGCTTTTCGCCATTCATCATTTGCTTACGCACATTTTTCATGTATTTGCTGTTCCAAGCAGTTTGGAAATCTGTTACGTTTAAATTGTTTGGTTTACCATCATCCGTTTTTAAGATACCAACTTGGCCACCATGCTCTTTATCGTTTGTTGGTCCAACGCTACTAGCGTTTGCTGTACAACAAACACGCATACTTCCGTCTGGTCTTGTGCTTAGATGCACCCATGGAAGGATGCAAAATGTATCTGATACTTTACTCATACTGTATTTATTCCATTAACTGCGCACTTAATTATTTTCTATTTGATTTAAAAATTGATGTGCAATTTTTTCAATTTTTATATATTTGTCACTAGTAAGTCCAGGAGATCCATAAGGCATAGCAAAATCACCAAATATATGAACAGTATTTGGTATTCGACTAATTAAATAATCTTGTGCTCTAGCCCTATCTATCAGACTATGGAAAATACTTGTAGGTTTATAATGATAAACATTACTCAACCAAAGTATTTTATTTCCTTCAACATTTAAAAAATCATGTATTTTATTCACTTGATCTGTATGCTGTCTAACAAGTAAATAGTTTACTCTTTCAAATTTAACTTTGATATTATCTCTAAATTCGGTCCACCAAGTACACCACTCCTCAAACCCTCCCCAGTGTTCTATAAAATCATTATCAAAATCGCCAAAGTTTTCTGCTACAAAGTTTCCATTGTATGTACGTGTATCTATACTTTGAATAAATTTTTTGTAATCTCTACCATCCCATGTTTCATACATTTTACGCATTACATACAAACTAAATCTATCATAGTCTGCAAACATTAATTCAAAATCCTTTGTGTATCCTATTTCTTTTATAATTTTTAAATGATTTAATCCTGCTGCAACTGTAACCATTCTACTTAGAGGTTGCGCATTAGTACAGGATTTAACAAACCTAGAATTAGTATTGTTTGTATCAGTATTGTATACATAAAATTTACTTATTAACTGTTTTTCTGTAAGCTGTGCTAATTTATCACTAGTATCATCAGTGTCTGGATACAAATAAAACTTGCTTTTTCTAACATAATTATCAAAACTTCTAATCGTATATCCAGCTTTTAAAATATCATTTACAATTTTATAACCACGCTTACAATTTTTATATGTATTTGTAAATAAACTTGGCGCAATCCAAAATGGAGTGTATTCATCGTGATGATTTTCTTCACTTCTTGTTGGCTCAATCAATTCTATACTATCTTCGTGTCTTGTGAAATCACAATCGCTAATTTCTTTTAATTTTTTTGTATTTAGATAAAATGCTTGATCATGTATTTCAATATAACGTTCTTTTCTATCTAGTATGTGCCCTACTAATATATCATCTTCAACTAAAAAGCTATCCAAGGTTTCTAGGAATCTTCCTTGTACTTCTAAATCATTACCCATATTAATACATACTAAGTGTTCTACATTATTTTTAACGGCATATTTAATAGCTTGCTGATGGCTCAAAAACTTTTTAATATTTTTTAATCCTATTTGAGCTCCTAATTCTACCCACCAAAATTCAGTTAAATTTTTACTAACTCCTCTGGCTATATCATTGTTTGCTAATTCGGTATTATCTATAAATGCTACTGTATAATTACGCATCATGCTTTGTTTTCCTTTTAACTGTGCAAGTATCTGCACATCTTTTTATTTTATCACATTTGCCTTCGCCTACTTTTGCTTCAAAACTTTTTATTAAATCATTTTGAAAAAATTCGTGTTTGACGATTTCATCCATTGTATAATATTCTAAGTTGTTAAAGTTATCTCCATAATTTTTATTGATACGGTCGGTCATATGATTGTACATTCCGTGATTCATAAAATAACCATTATGTAAAAAACAACAGGGCCAAATTTTACTATCATAACCCATAAAATACATTTTACGTTCTAAACTATGACAACTTATTTCAAGTTTTTCTTTTTCTGTATAATCTTTTGGCTCAAAATCATCATCCGGTAACGGCTTATTTTTTGCCTTTTTTACCACTACACTTTCAGGTGTTTCGGTTTCGCTTATATGAGACAAATCGTATCTTTTATGAAAACTTTTAAACCCCATTTTATAAGCTAATTCTTCTGCTTGATCAACTTGATGTTCATTCCAAGGAAATATCAAGTATTGCCAAATAACTCTAGCACCGCTATCAATTGCTGCTTTGGCATTTTCTATGATTTTATCAAAATCGGTCTTTTGTCTATATATATGATTTGTATTTCTCAATCCATCAATACTAAAATGCAAACTGTGATTAGGAAACTTTAGTAATTCTTTGCCTATTTTTTTAAAATATTCAGGAGAACGTAAACTTCCATTTGTATGCACACTAGTAACAAAATCTTTATTAATTTTACTAGCTGTTGACAAAAATTTATCAAAATCTGGATGCATTAACGGATCATCAATTGTTCCACAAAATTCTAAATCAGTAAGTGTAGACATAGTTTTTGATTTCAAAAGTTTTTCAAATGTTTCTAATTTTACTAATTGTTTTTTTGGTATTACTTTTTTTGTTTCATTAAAATTTATTGTTTCGGTCCTATGACAACCTAAACACAATGCATTACACATACTACTTAATTCTAATTGTAATATTTTAGCATTACCAAACATTAATCATTTTCCTTAATTTTTAAAGAGCCATTTTTAGGACAATGCCTAAGGCATCCTACATAAGGATTTTTTGTTCTCCAAGTCATATAAATTTTATTCCAAAGTTTCATAATTTTTTTTGGGTGATTGTTTTGTAATTTTAACATTTCGTAATCGTCACCAAATAAACTTCTTAACTCCTGCTCATGATTAGAATGAGTTGTTAAATAACAACACGGTAAAAATAAACCATTTATTTCTACAAAGGGGTGTAAATTTTCCATACACATAGGTTTAATTTTTTTAAACATTTAACGACTTTACTAATATATCTGTATTGTTTTTTGGATAATTAAAATCATATCCAGCTAATTTTAAAACTTTCCAAGCCCAACGTGCTGAAAAATCAGGACGAAGCCATTCGTGCTCACTCACATGCGGCCAGTCAAACCTTATATAATCAAACTTAGCATTAATAGCTTCTTTTACTATATCAACTAACTTCCACTTGTTATAAGAAAAACAAATAGTTTTTTGATACAAAGTAGGTTTATTTTCAACTTCTAATAATGATTGAATACCTACGTCTATGCTTTGAATATCTCCGTTAACTCTGTATTTGGTAAAATTTTCTCTTGTACCATCAATTGAAAAAAATATACAATCATTTGAAGTCATTACATTGCCCAATTCATTCCAAAACGTTTTATCTCTATAACTTCCATTTGTATGCATCTTTATCTTTATTGGAAAGCCTAGGTCTTTTTCTTTTTCCCTAATAAATTGCACAAGAGGTATTAAATCAGGATAGTAAATCGGATCTCCCCAATTTCCACAAAACTCAATCGACGAAGGATTAATTTTATTAATTAATTTTGTATAATTTTTATAATCAACATGAACAGTATTTGATATATCGGCAATTTTGTTTTTTGTAGCGTAGGTCCTTGCACATTCTAAGCATCCTAATGTGCATTTATATGTAAGTCCAAAATGTAAAGATTCAATTTCTCTACCTTTCCAATTCATTTAAATTGCTCCGCAAAAGGATCGAACTCTGTGCCACATTTTTGAGCACATACTCCTAATTTTCCTTCATTTACGCTTGGTAGATGCCAACTATTTTCAATATCAGATAATAATGTTCCATTCATTACATCCTGTAAATTATTTTCTATAACATCTATGCCTTCTTTACCCCCAGCACGATCAATAAAGTCCCATACTTGTTCTACACGAGGATCAGGATGCCACCATTTATACATGCGTCCAGCAGTCCAACAACAAGGCATCATTAGTCCTTCGGCAGTGATAAAGATGTTACCTTCTTCTGCTACTTTACATTTAATTTTACAAGTATCGTAGTAATCTTTCATACTACCGTATTCTTTGGTAAGTTGTTTTTCTTTTAACAACGCAATGTTAATATTTTCTTTTTTCTTAGGTTTAGCTAAGTTTTGTGTATCTTCACCTTTGCGATTTTTTGCTTGGTGTGTTTCTTTTCCTGTTAACTTAGCAGTACTGTAAAATCTTCCAGTTTTCTTTTTAATAAATTTTTCACATCCCCAAGAATTAGCAAGTGCTTCTGCTTCTTCTACTTGATGTTCGTTGTGTGCAAAAATAATATAATCCCAACGAGCTCTACCGCCGGCATCTATAAATGCTCTCATATTACGTTCTACATTATCCCAGACAACATTCTGCCTGTATAAATGATTAGTGTCACTAAGACCATCCACGCTGAAAATAACAGCGCCCATTCTACCAAAGACTTTGGCAAGTTCACGCCACCACGTTTCATCTTTTGCTCCTGCGTTTGTGTTCATACTCAACCACATATTAGGGTTGTGTTCTCTAAAATATTTGAATATTTCTAATGTATCTCGTGCAACAATAGGATCGCCCAAATTGCCACACATAAACATTGTTTTGAGTTGTTGGATAAATTCAGGTTTGAATATACGTTTACAATCTTCTAAACTAAGCTCTGCGTTTGTTATATGAGGATTATCGGCACCACCGTTCATATTACGATCACACATAGGACATGCTGCTTGGCATCGTTGTGTTACTTCTAAATGCACAACTTTTACATCTTCATATCTATACATTATTCGTCCCAATACATTTTATTATTTTTTTGATAGAAATATTCTTTTTCTATTGTAATCATATCATCATATGTTAATCTATGATGAAATGTACCATACCCAATACTTATGCTAAAACGCACATAAGGATCTATTTTACGTTCAGGTCTCGGTCCGTGTTTTTTATACTCCACAACTGCATAACCACCTTCGAATTGAAATTCAACACCATGTTTCCAGTTATCGATTATTTTTTCAAATTCATCAATTGTAAATCTGTAACCATTAACAAGATCGTCTGTAACTTTTACACTAACATCTACTCTGTTTTGATCTTTAAACAAGTATATTTTAATAGGTTTTGTATATTTCATTCCATAACTAACTTTACTTTTTTACCAGGTCCAGTTTGACTAGGCAAATCTCCATACTCATCGATATACCATTGTATTACTGCTTTGTACCATTGCTGACTATTGTGATGTGCTTGTTTGTTAAACTGCCAAATATTGTTATTAGTTGCTTGCATAGTACTCAATGCTCTAGCACTTTCTTTTTGCAATTGTCTTAAACTTAAAATATCTAAATCTATCATGGACGTCCTATTACCATAAATCTTTTGTAACCATATAATTCTTGTTCGCCTGCATATTCAAGACGCTCCATTGGAAATTTTTTGCACATATGATCAATACTGTGTACACAATTTACATGTTCTTCTACATCAAATAAGTTATTGCTTTGTATTATAAACAACGGATCACTTTCCATTGGTCTATGTATAAACTTTTGATACCAAATACTAGGCATATGCTCTGCACTTGTGTTTAAAATTAAATCAGGCTGTGTTTTTTCAAAAATTTCTTTGTCGTTTGTATAATTTTTTACATTATAAGTACATCCAGTTCTGCTTACCCAGCCCATGTTTTTTTCATCATCACTACTACTTGCCATTGGCAACTTCATTTCTACAGATTTTACCTTGTAATCTTGTATACGTGAAAAATTAAAAATCTTGTCACTGATGTAACATGCTTCAGAATCAACATCAAAGACTCTTATTTTATTGTATTTTATAACTTGTTCAAGGAACAGTCTAACTTGTCCGTACCAACCTCCTAATACATAAACAGTATCAAATTCTTTTTGTATTTTAGACAATTCTTCCATTGCCCAAATTTTACTGTTTACTTGTCCTCTACTAAATGCATCTTGCAAAAAAATAGGGTTGTAATTATTTCTGTAATACTTGTCAAAAATATCAAATATTTCATTAGTAGTTTGTTTTCTTAAAAAATGTAAAAATTCTGCAATATTAAAATCCAATGATAATTGTATCATATCGTCTTTAGAATACATCATACTCAAAAAGAAATCTACAAGCATTTTTGATTCTTTATCATTTACAAAATCAAAATACTCTTGAAGTCCATGTAACCAGCTAATATTATCAACTGCAATTTCGTTATTTACATTCATCGTTGAACCTTTCTTCTAGCCAATCAAAGTCGTTTATTTTGGATAATGCTTCTTTATTAGTTTTATTTCTTGCGCCATATGCAGCACCAGATTTGGCACCTATGAGTGCATATTCTTTGTACTCGCCTGAGCTTTTAGTACACCAAGCAACTAATCTAGTTTGTGTTTCATTGTTTTTCTGTCTATCAATTACTCTACTACTTAATTTAACACACTCTCTAAATGCACTTTTCCAAGTGTTAAAAGGATCAGTATCAAAACAAGTATAGTTACTAACCTGCATCATTGGTACAAATTTGTTACTAATACTTGTAGTCATATCAGGCTTACTTGTATCCATGTTAATAGTTTCTTCTCTTGGAAATAATTTTATACCGCCGTATCCATATTCTAATCCATTTACAGGATTTATACTACGCCATACATGCACAGCACGTTTATTCCACCATTCGGGTATATAGTCAAAATTAAAATTATCTACTATTTGTGCATCACCGTCTACGATCCATATACGTTCTGTATCGCATAACTTTGCAGCTTCAATGTGTGCTTGGTGTATGCCTTTTACTCCATGTATACGTTTTGCTCTTGGGAATCTATCTAGCAGACGTTGATAATTTTCATCTGCATTTGGTTCTTTGTAACTTATAAAAACTATATCGCTTGTTTCAGCTATTGGTGTACTAGCAGAAATATCTGTAAATTTTTTGTTGATATAAAAACGTGCAGCTAATTCACCTGGTCCATGATGACTATCTTTAGGCATCAAGCATATACCATCATAATTTTTTCCATTAAGGAAAACATGAGTATATTTTAAATCATCAGGTTTAGACTTGTACATAAAATCCCAATCTTCATTTATTTCAAGTTCAGGATATACAACCCACAGCATTTTAGTATTAGATTGAGTTTTGGCTGTAATTACAGAATCTACTGCTTTTGCAGTTATAAATCTGTTTTTAAGTTTAGTAAATTGTGGATGAGAGTTTGATCCGATAAAATAGATATCATACATAATAATAACTTAGCATAGTAAAATTGTTTTGTCAACTATTTACTGATAAATAAAAAGTAGGAGAAGAAACATGAGCATATTACCTGGGGATACAATTAGATTAAATATTACGGGCAGTGATAGCACAATTTTGGTAGATAGCTGGAATAGTGCTTTAAAAGGGCCGGTGGTAGGTAGTGACAATACCACACTAGTTGATACTGTGAATAATGTTTTACTTGGAAAGCACGAAGGTGAATTAGCTGGTAATGTAACAGCAACCAACGGAAGTGTAGTTCTCAACAGCGGAACTAATGGTACTGATGCTGTGTTTATCGGCGATGTGACCGGAGATGTTGTAGGAGACTTGTTTGGTGACGTTACTGGAAATGTACAAGGCGATATATTAGACGAACAAGAAAATGTAATGTTAGATGCTACAAATAGAACTCTTACAGTTGATAGAATTAATACTCAAACTATTAATTTAGGTAATTTAGAAGTTTCAAGTCTGAGTGTATCCGACATTACAGCAGGAACATTTAACGGTCCATTATTAGGAGATGTATCTGGTCAACACTTTGGTAATGTTTACGGTGACGTAGAAGGTAGTTTAGTGGGAGACACAATCGGTGATCATACTGGTGATGTAATTGGTAGAGGTGCTCAAACTGTTGTAGACACAAGTCAAGATATTGCGGAATTTTACGGAAATTTAAATGGCGATGTTGTAGGTAATGTAAATGGTAATGTTGTAGGAGATGTTGTAGGTAACATCACTGGGGATATAACAGGTAACGTTACAGGCAATATACAAGGCGATTTATTGAATGCAGCAGGCACACATATCGGTTTGAGTGTTACAGCAGAAGGCAATGTTTCTCTTGCAACAAATAACAACGGATCTTTGTCTTTTGGGGCAGTGGATGATACACTTACAATTAACGCAAATTATAGAGAATACAATGATTTTGTTGTTATTCCACACCCAAGTGGACCATTTGCTCAAAGACGTATGCATTACAATAGAGTAAACGCAGACGGTAAAGCAAAAGTTATACCAGGAGATTTACTAGACCTAAGAGCTATATTAGCTTATAACGGAACAGAATATAAAACTGCCGGACATTGGGGATATGCAGTTGATCCAAATTGGACTGTTCCTGATAACGCAAATAGCATCAAAACAATTTTTGGCGTAAGTGTAGCAGATGGCACTAATCAGCCAGATGTTCTCGGTCCTAAAAAATTGAGTGTAGACGGACAAGGTACAGTCGGCGGTTATGCATTTAAAGCGCATCCTATAAACAGCACAGAACGTAATGCACTTTCGGCAACAGCAGGCATGATTATCTTTAATAGCAGCACAAATAAATTCCAAGGATATAACGGCAATTCTTGGGTTGACTTAGGATAATTTTTATACTATAATGCAAGTATGTGGAAAATTGAAACCTATGATGGTTCACAAAATTTAACAAACTTTTTTATTGAAGCAGAAAAAAAGCGTTACTACAACAATAGTAACGCCGATATGCTTTTATCATCTCTTGAAAAAGAAAAAGATTCAACTTTATTCTTATTATACAACTATGAAAATATTGTAGGCTGTGTTGTAAGCCATAAGTTAACAGGCTTAGAAATATTAGGACGAAACGCTTATCGCATAGGTGCTAGAATTTGTATGCTAGGACATCTAGTACAAGGTGTACGCAATCATAACACTTTAAGAAACTTAAGAGGTGCGCCGCGGCCACATGATCACCCAAGTGCGCAATTTTTAATTCCTGCATGTATTGAGCATTGCGGCAGAGATAATCCTTTGTACATAAGCACTCACCCTAGCCCAATTGCAAAACAACGAGCTGTACACACACGTTGGGCTCCAGAATGGCGTAAGCAAGGATTTTTAGAAGAACCGATTGAACTAGAATATAGAGGAACTATACAAAGTTTTTGGAAGTTTAAGGTAGATAATTACTACAAAGAAATGGAAGACGAACGTTGGCCAGAAGCTGAAGAAATTTTGCCTTTGTTTTAACTAGCAGTATCTTTACAAGTTTCAAAAAAGTCAGCCATTTCAGGAAATGCTTCTTTAAAATTTGTATTTCTTCTTTTATCTTGCTCATTGAAAAAACGCCAAAAGTCAATACGACCTTGCATAACTTTTGCAGGATCATACTGTGTTGAATCCATGTAATCAACTACACGCCTAAAACGTTCATATTCCATTGTAGTAAATGCATCTTTACGTTCATCATCTAAGTTGTCTTTTATAAACTGTAAATGACTGTGCATATACTTCATATATTCCTGAGGCAAAATATTAATATCGTATTGTAATGGTTCTTTTAGATAAGGTGTATCAAAACTTAAACGATTCCACCGAAATGTTTCAACATCATTATACTTTCGGCGCCATTCTAATATTTTTTCAAGTAATGTTTGAAAAGTTGTAACACTGAAAATATTAAATGTAATCATTATAGTTACAGGTGCATTTGTATTACGCATAAAATAATCTAAATTACGCTCAAATACATCAATATCTAATCCGTTACGTATGTACTCAGCACGTTTACCCCAAGTGTCAATACTTGTAAACAGTTTGAATCTACGAATTTTATTTTGACTAAGCAAACTATTTACTGCATCGGTAAATTTTTCTAATTGCTTTGGTTTGCCTCCTAAATTACTGTTAACATTCAATTCTAAATGAGGCTTTGGATCCTGCTCCAACAAATCAAAAAGTTTATATGTGCTCTTTTGTATTGTTGGTTCTCCACCTGTGATGCGTAAAATAGTTAAGTCGTTGCTTAAATCAGGCCACCATTTCCAAAATGCATCTAGGTACGGATTATTGTCTTCTTCATAAATTTTAAACCAATCAACATCACATCGGTGATTGCGCACCATATCATATGGACCGTGTTGCTTAATTTCTTGATAGTATCTGCTGCTGGCTTTTGGATGACAATAACCACAACGGAAGTTACATTCATTACCAAAGCTAACTTCTAAATATTCCGGATTAACATTAAATTCTGCGCCACCTTGTTTTACAGCATTTAATCTTTCCTCGTTGTAAATACTACTGCTACGGGTTTTACGATCGCTGATATAATCAGGACCCATATTCTCAATGTTCCAACAGTATTGACAGCCTTTAGGTTGTTCACCACGCAACATTGCAGCACGTTCTTCAATTTTTTGTTTTGTATTATGAATAGCACTAGGATTTTTTAAAATAGCTTGTGTATCAATTGTATGAGGAGCAGGATGATAACAACTGTGTGTTTCACCTGTCTGAAAATAAATGTTTGCATGATACCATTTAGCAAAACAAAATGTAGGAGAAATCTGTTCGTCTGTGTATTTTGTTATACGAACTGCTTCGTCTCTTTCGCTCATCCAAGTTCCTTATCGATAAACTTAGGATTACGTACAGGATTTTGATACACTGTTTTAAAAAACTTACTTTGATTTGCATCTAACGGCTGTAATGCAATTGGAGCCTGTAATTCATTCATAAGTTCATCACCGAGTCTTTGAGTTTCATCTTCTAATGTTTCTTCATTAACCTCGATATTATTCCAATAATCGTTTAACCATTCAAAATCACGCACGTTGATAAAGTTCCAATCTGTACACATAGTTTTGTACAAACCTTCTCTTGCTCCATAAATTGCCCAACGTCCGTTATCAGCATCTGCACCTACCATTAACCATATCCAAAGTCTATGCAAATTTTTCCAATGATTGCGTTTAAAATCTTCAATATCTGGTTTTATACCTTGATCTAGTGCCATTTTAACACCTTCACGGAATCCTGCTCTCCATGCTTGTTGAGGTGTTGCATTATTGTAAATGTCACTGAATGTTCCATTCATTTGAATATATTGCAAGTCCCAACAAAAATCTACTTGTGCATGTGCATTGTCTGGATCTGCGTTTTCATGCGTTTTCATACTTAAAACTTTATGTTTAGGCCAACACTTAATACCGCCGTTGCCATATGCAAGTCCGTTTATTTGATTATAAGCAGTCCAACTTATGACTTTATCAGTTAAGTCATATTCACTTAAATCTGCTTCTTGGCTTAAAAAAGTTTCACGTATTCGATTATCACCATCGATAGTAATAAATCTTTCTGTATCACTTGCATTTGCAGCAGCTTTGTGTGCAGCATCACTTCCTTTTACACCGTGTACACGTTTAGCCCAAGGAACTTTTGTAAGCAAATCTGCATAGTTTTGTTCGGCATTGGGCTCATCATAACTAAGATAAATTATGTCATGATCAACTACTCTAAAAATATCAGTCATTGATTACCTCGTGAGAATAAGACTCTAATCTCCTTACAGTATAAACACTTACTAGAGATTTGTCAAACTGAAAATTATCAGGAAAAGGAATTGTAAATTTATCAGTTTCAAAGTTTAAAATATAATGTAAATTATAAGGATTATTTTTATCAGTAATACTAAATCCGGTAATCAAGTTTTTCATATTGACATTTATTTTATCCATATTTTGTAAAACTTTTTTACCTAATTTTAATTCCCATTGTTTTTTTATGTTATTTTGGATTAATGTAGCATCAGCATCTTCATTGTATTCTATTTTATGTAAAAAACTATCAGAGCTTCTTGCTTCTTCCCAATAATCAGTTTTATTCAACACATAATCTTTTTTTACAATATCAAACTCTACTCGATATTGATGTGTAGGTACAATACCTTTAATTAAATCTATTATATCCTTGCTATCTACTTGAATGTATTGATCACTGCTTGGTGTATTCACTATAGCCTGTATATTACCTTCGTCGTCAAATTCAATATATTTTTTTGTATTACTTTTTACTACTATTGGCATTTATATCCCCAAGTGCTTTTCGTATGTGTTTATTATTTCGTCTTTTGCAAAATCTTTTTCTGTATAATGAAATATACCACTTTGTTTAAAATTACCAACATACAAATCTAAATCATCGTTCAAGTAAACACTAATACGTGATTGCCATGATAAACTATCATAAGCATTCCATTTTTGTAACTTTGGTTTCATATGAACAAAAGTTGGAAAACTAGTATTACTTGTGATTTGATTTTCGCAGTTCATTATCTTTGCTGCGATAGCTGCACTTAAATCCATACTACATTTTTTTTGAAACGTTTTGCCTCCTGCATGATGTTTGTAAAACAATTGCCAATTATTAGTAATCATTTCTAACCAAGCATAAAATTCTTTTGCTAGAGGACGTTCTTTAAACCAATGCACTCCACTATATAAATTAGGCAAGTCAAATTGTGTAAATGCTTTTCTATAGTAATCACTTGTTACCGTTTCTCCTCTATATGTTAACACATTGCTAGTGTAATATAGATCATAATTATCTAAATAAGTAAACCATCTATCTAAATTTTGTAATATTAACATATCAGTGTCAAGCACCATAGTATTATCATACGGTGTTGCATGATATATTTTCCAACGATTACTTATTTTCCAATCTTCTTCTGCTGCGTGATCGCCCCACGGTATTTCTACTATGTGATCAAAAAGTTGTTTATACTTCTCAGGCACAGTGTCATTAGTAATTAAAGAAACATTGCTTTCAGGATTTGTAGCATGTATACTCATTGCACATAAACACGCTTGCTTAACGTAATCTTCGTCACTATTTTGAGCTAGGAGAGTAAAGTTTTTATCCATCAATCACTCTTTCTAAACTAATTTTATTCATTACATGTATGCTTTGTTTATTGGTTTTTATTGCAGTATATTCTCCAACATGATTTTGTTTTTCTAACAACATTATCATTTTATCATTGTCAATACTCTGCAATATATCTCTATCAGTAGTAAAGTATTTTTTACCTGGTAAACTTGCAATTGTTAAATCTTCTGTAAATCCATTTAGTATATGAGCAGCAATACTAAAGGCAAAATCATTTCTATACAGCGGATTAATTATTTGATACAAACTTTTGTAATGAGTATAATTTTCTTTTACGTGTTGCACAAGATCAAAAAAGCATTTAGTTTTTTCTGTTTTTTTAAAATATACAACTGTAGCCCAATAAAACTTTATACTTGTATCAGTTACTCTATCAAATTCAGTCAAATTACGCCAATGACATAAATCTACAGCACTGCTATACATCATCAAATCTTGTTTAGAACCAAAACAATTTTTAAGTTTATCATTAGCAAGTATGTAATCTGTATCCATTACGATAGTTTCGTCATAAGGACTTAATTCGTATGCAAAATATCTATCTGCATTATTAAAGTTTGCCAACTTAGTTGCAAGATTTCCATCTCTAAATTTTCTAGAGTTATCATTATTGCTTGGCTGTAATTTAATTACATGATCAAAAAAATCAAGTCTATCATCATCTACCATATCAGTAGCAATTGATACTGGAACGTCTAAATATTTTTTTACACGTTTAGCACAAAATATAGCTTGTTTAATATAATCTAATGCATTGTTTCTTTTGGCAAACAGTAAAACACCTTTGCTCATATATCTAAAATACCTTCAACGTTTCTATTACTTTTCATTTTGTTGTATTCAACAAAGTATTCATTTGATGCTGTAAAATATGTATTCAAAATATTTTGATGAAATTCTTCTAAGTTTTCAATCTCAATAGGAATATCATTATCATCGCTTATAATTACAGATTGCTGATCACTATCTATTAAACCTTTGATAAAGTTAATTAACTCTCTTGTAACAGTAAAAGTAGCACCATTGAAATAATACACAAGATTTTCGTAATACTTTTCTTTTAAAATACGTGTTTGATTGTTTAATGTAACCATGTAGTTACTGATGTCTAATGCTTTTTCAAGACGCTCGTCCATAGAAACCTCCAATTGTGGTTACAGTATATATTATTTTTAAGTGATTGTCAACGGATATATGATTTAGGTTGCCCAAAGACCTGTAGTTGTTGTAGGTTGAGGTCCAAGTAATGTAAAGTCTGTATCAGCAGTACCATCATTTAAGGTAATAGTACTATCTGCATAAGATATTTGACTATTTGCTCTTACATCTCCAGTTACAGGTTCATCAATAGGTGTGCTAGATGGACCATCTGCTGGATTACCTGTACCTGTATCTCCATCAATTAGATCAAGCTCTAAACGCACTGATGATGCAGATATGGTTGCAGTAATACGTATTTCATTGTCATTATAAATTGAGCCGGCTCCGTTTCTTTGATAAGCTAGATACGCATTGCCACTGTTAGCAGGTCCAGCATTGTTAGTATCAGCTATTATGCTTCCTGTGCCACCGCCGCTTAAACTTTCAGTAACCCATTCGTAGCCAGTTCCGGCACTATTAGGACGCAAGAATAACCTGACTGTACCCATATTACTCATCATAGTTTGCCAATTAAGGTTTTTATCGTAACTAGCATCGCCCGCTGTGCCTATATTAATCATATCTACACTCATACGAACTTCTCCACCGGTCATGAAAAAGTGTGTCATTTCGTTTGCACTGTTCCATGTATGTATGTAGATTATGTTTAATGATTGCCAGTCAGACAAAAAACGAAGCGATCTATTATTTGCAACACTAAAGTCGCCGCTAAATTCTGTAGTATACCTATTAAATGCAGCACAAGAATTTGCAAGATCATATAACCCTTGTACACTAGCAGCATCTCCCCAATCTGCAAATTCTATTAATTCTCCAACTTGCAAATCTGCATAACCCGTGGCACTTGATAAACTTTTAACTGCACCATTTTGATGATAGTGTATTAGTTGTCCTACGCTATACAGTCTTTCAACATCAGCAGACAAAACAGTATCACTTGTAGCTGGGTCACTACCGCCTACAACATCATTAGGAATATCATTAGCACCAGTTCCGGTGCTAAATCCATAATTACCTATACCAAAATTATTTTCTAAAATACTTTTTATATTGTTAAAGTCAGTAGCTAATATTGCTGTACCTTGACCGCTCATGTACACTCCAGTTTCTTAATAGTATACTTTATTTACCTAGTTTTTGTCAACCGGTTAAATACTGCATGGATCAATTTGATTACGCACAATCTAGAGATTTTGTTTACATTGATTGGGATATGAGTAGTAGATGTAATTACGCATGCCATTATTGTGAACCAGCAGCACACGACGGAAAATACAATTTTCCTACATTAGAAAATGCAAAACTTTTAGTTGATAAAATAGCAGCAACTTATACAGATAAATTTGCTGTGTATAATTTATTTGGTGGTGAGCCAACTATATGGCGAGAAATTCCTGAGTTTTTTTCCTATGTAAAAAGCATCAGTCCAAAAAACAAAGTACAGTTGCTAACAAACGGTAATAAAACAAAACGTTGGTGGCAAAAAAATCAAAACAATATAGATAGTGTAGTTGTAAGTGTTCATGTTGCTCAGGTTAATATTGTAGATTTAGTAGACAAATTTAATGCATGTGCTGGAAGTTTTGATATACATTTTCAAATATGTATGGATATTGAAAATTTTGATTTAGCACTACAACAATATGATTACTGTTTAAAAAACTTGAACAAACACATAAGATTAGATTACAAACCTTTACGTGTAAGTTTAGACAAAGCAGAATCTATGCCTTATACATCTAAACAAATAAAACAGATGCAATCATTAATAAAATTGCCAGGTATCAAAAAAGACAACTATGGCGTTACAATGGTAGACGAAAACAATAATATTATAGACTTACAAAAACTTTTACTGGAAAAGAAAAATAAATTTAAAGGTTGGGCTTGTTGGATTGGTATAGACACATTAAACATAACAAGACAAGGCAATGTTACTATAGGTAGTCAATGTTTTCCTAATTTTATTTTAGGAAATATACACGACATGAATTTTAACATACCTTATGTTCCAGTTAAATGCCAATATGAATTTTGCAGTTGTTTAACAGATTTAACAACTAAAAAGATAAAAGATTACAAAGGCAAATTATTGGAAAACAGTGATATTTTGATATGATGGAGAAGGCAGTTCTACATAACTACCAACTGGTCTGTTTTGTCTTACAAAACTAGTAATTCTACCAGTAACAACTTCGTCAATAGGCCCTACTCCGCCTGGATCTGATCCAATGCTTTCGTCAGCAAGTACAGTTTTGAAATAAATTACATTGCCGTCTTTTCTGGCATATATTTCTAAATCGTTATTAGTATAAATTCCTGTTCCTAGTTTTTCAAAGATTTTTACGTAAGAAGTTGTTAAATCGTATATACCAGTGTTGCTTGCTGGGCTACCAGAACCGCTAACAGTAGTGCCTGTATAATCAATTGTAACATTTCCTATGTTGTTTAACATAGTTTCCCAGCCTTGTGATTTATCATCACTACCAGTCGAACCCATTGAAAAAGACATTTCAAAACTGCCGCCTGCATTGAAAAAACCATTTAGGTTATTACCACTGCTAAATGTAGCACTCCATTCGTGTGTGATACTTTGTGGTGTTCCTGTGCCGCCCCATGTGCTTGTTCTAATACTATCAATACCTGCAGAAACACCTAAATCCATTTGCGATGCATCTGCATCAAATCTATTTGTAAACAATAGAGGATAAAGTGTTTCATAAGCAGAATACAAAGACTCTGTTATCTCATTTTCATCTGATACAGTGCTAATTGTTGCAGGTATAGTTCCATTTTGATGTGCATACACAGCTACATAATCATTATATAGTTTATTCATGTCTTCTGCATAAACTATACGAGTTTTAGGAAGCCGTTCACTTTCAACATTTTGATTATAGCCAATGCCTTCTCCACTTGGAATACCTAATATATTTTCAATTGCTTCAAATAAAACATTATATCTATATGCTGAAATAATTTGGTTAACCATTTTAGAGTCCTTTTATATACTTATGTTTTTAAAACACATTCTACAAGTTTTTCTTCTTCGCTATCATTTGACTCTAATGCAACCCCAACTAAACCAGTTGTTTGTATAGTACCACATACTCCGTCTTCCCAAGCGTATACTGCTTGTCCTTTTTTAACAGCACCTTTTACACGAACAGGCACACGACCTTTTAAACCAATGTACTGACCTTCTGCTTCGCTATTCATCATATACGCTGGATCTGTGCTTACAACACCAATGCAAATATCACTTGCTTTAGCCGGTACTACTTCACAACAATCGTCTGCGCCAACTGCTACTGCTGTACCTGCTGGTAATTCTGTTTCGCCGGTTGTGTACTTTTCTGCTAAGTCAGCATATCTAGCTCTGCTTGCTACACCTACAAATTCTACTGCGTAAATTTTTTGATCAGCATCTCTAGCTACTACTGTGTCTGCTGAACTAGCTGCGGTAGCACTTACATAACTACTACCTAATTTTACTGTATCTGCTTTGTCTGCAATACCTCTGAAATTATTTGCCCAAACATTATTCCACTTTTCGGTTTCAATGCCCAAGTTGTAAGCTTCTGTTAATCCTGGTAAAATACCTTTTCTTTCATTGTTATGAATTACTTTTGCAATTACTTTAGCGTTTGTATCTGTATTTAATTTTGCACCTAAACGTACTTCTTCGCCAACTGTATTTTCAATTTGTCCAACATTTCCGTCAACAACTTTTACTGCTAAATCATTACTATCACCTACTCTAAAACCAATATCGTCAAAAGTTACTAGGTTAGTAAAATCTGTTTCATTTACAGTAATATAATCAGCAGCAGGAATGCCGCCTAATCTAAGTGCATCACTAGCTGTTGCCCAAAGCACAGGTTCGTTTGTTTGTCCTGCATTTGTAGTAACACCAATAGAATCAGTATTAATTAATGTTAAACCTTTTTTGATCTTTGGAAAATTAGTACTGTTTACTCCGACAGGAACATTAGAATCTTGTGTAGATTTGAGTGTAAATTCTTCATCACTTATAACAAATTGCACATTGTCATTTACCAATGCTGCTATAATAGCTTTACTAGTGTTACCAGTATCAACAACATCAATACTGCGCATTTGTGTTTGTCCGTCACCTGCTGCTTGTGGACCTACTAGTACAAAATCGTCTTGTGAAGTTCTAGCATATAATTGGTTTGTGGCATTATTAAACCAAAAATCACCTACAGTCAAACCTGTTGGAGCACTACTGCTTACTTCAGAACCTCCAGTGTTTTTCCATTGAGATCCTGTATAAAATTTTAATTTATTCAAAGATGCATCAAACCAAATCTGACCACTGATTGCCTTAGTAGGCGAAGCTGTTCCTGCAAAATTTTCTAGTAAAAACAAATAATTTTCGTTTTGTATTTCACCATATCCACTGTAGTTTTTTCCTACAAATTTTAGATCTGTTGTATTATCAACTGTACCGTCTTCAACTGTTAAAAGTTGTGTACCGTTAAATTTGTTAATTATGTATGCCATTTGACGATTTTCCTCATTCTACACTATATTTATGCTTATACCGCCGAAGTTACTGTTGAGCTATATGTCCAAACATTACTACCGTTTACACTATAAGACATAATTGTTCTTGTATAATTTGTGGTAATAGTTGTTGATACATCAGCAATACTAAAGTCTTCAACTACTGATTGGTTTTGTACACCGTTACTGTCAACGTTTGTAAATGTTTTACTGATTGCTGTGTTTACATCAATTGGATCTGTACTTGAAGAACTTGCAACACAATAAACTTTAGCTATTGTTCCAACTGCTAATCCAGCTGCTGGCGCTAATTCATTTAACACAGTGCCAACATTAGCTTGTAATGTAACACCTGTACCCATACCATCTATTACTAAACTGAAGTAAAGTGGCTGTGCATTTGATTTTGTATCTACATAACCCTTGGTAGCAACATCAGTTGACGTAGTGGGTTCTGCAACATTGGCAATTTTTTGTTGTGTTACCAAACTAATTGTGTTAACACTATCTAATTGTAATCCGCTAATTCTACTTGTTATTCTGTTGCCATCTATATCAATATTATCAACTGTTAAATCTCCAAGTACACCTATATTTGTTAAACCAGGTGCATTTACTACACTAGAAGCTAAACTTGTAGCCGTTAATACATTTACACCATTTATTTTATAAGCATAATCTTTAGGAATATCAATATTTGTGCTACTTGTCCATGCATCATTAGCTAATTCCCAAGTCCAATATTTGTCATCACCTGATACTCTGATTGCTATTCCGGATCCATCTACATCGGCTTCTTCTAATAATGTACTATCACTTGTAATAGCAAGCTCGATTAATTTATCTTCAACACGTAAGTTACTTACATCTAAACTTGTAGTATCACCTTCTACACGTAAATTGCCTGTAATTCTTGCGTCACCTGTAACGTCCAAATTGAATTCAGGATCTGTTTTAAAAATACCTACTCTTTGATTAATTGTATCTATATGAATAGCATCTAACACATCAGGTTGATTATCAGAATCTGTATCATGCTGAACTTGAATTTTAATATCAGTATCTTCTGTTTCAGCTTTAAATAAAATATCAGATCCAGTTGCAATCCTTACAAGTGGACTTTGTCCAATAACAATACCATTATTATTATAAAAATTAATTTCTGCGCTGGTAGTGTTTTGTCCTTGACCCGACTGTGTTGTTAAAAAGTCATTTTGAGTATATTCTGTACCTGTGCTATCTGTAAGTTTTAAACTGTTTGATGCTGTACCATAAAACTGGAAGTTAAACAGAGAACTTACATTTGTACCTACTTTTATACTGGTAAATCCATTAATTGGAATAGCTGGTGTAAATGCAGTTTTACTGTGAATCAAAACCAAACTTCCATTTATATATTCTTGTGTTATTGTTTGGTTAGTACCTGTTGTATCTCGTATAGTTTCGATAAACTGACCTGACTTCAACTGGCTAGATGTATAATTTGGTCCTACAAGTTGAATTCCTTCACCTGTAGCAAAATACATTTGTTGGTTTTCGCTATCAATCCAAATATCACCTTCGACTAAACTCGTTGGTTGAGGTGAAGTATATGTACTATTATCTGTGCTTCTAAATGTAGTGCCGTCATAAACTTTTAATCTATTTTCACTAGTATCAAACCATAACTGACCTTTAATTGGTTTACTAGGTGGTGCAGTATTAGCAAAAGTTTCTAAAAGTTTTATAAAGTTTTCATTTATAAATTCTCCAAAGCCTTTATAGTTTCTACCTATAAAAATTAAGTTAGTACTGTTTTCGTCTATTTTACCGTCAATTATTTCTGTAAGTAAAGATCCGTCAGTTTTGTTTAATTGATATGCCATTACAGTACTCCATGATAAATTATATAATTAATTGCAACATAGGGCGGAGTAATGTCTACACTAGAAGCTAATGTTGGATTATCTACGCCTCCTGTTGTAGTGATACCACTAGCAGCATTTGATGAAACCTCTTGTGTATATAAATCCACATCTGTTTCGCCACTGTTGTCAACTTTACTGACTGCATAATAAGTGTCTCCTGCATCACTTTCTAGGTTATGCGTGTGATCTGGTATATTGTTTATATCTAAAACAACACTTTCTTCGCCGCCGATTCCGCCCATTTGGCCAAGTGCCGGATCACTAACTAATCTGTTTGGTCCAGTTAAACTCGAAGATATACCAGTTGGCATTCTACCCCTAAGATCCGGAATGTTAAAGAATGTTGCAGGATTGCTAGATGTTCCCCAATACCATGTGTTGTTATCAGCAGGATCATAACCTAGAGTATTTGCTAATAAAACATATGTTAATAAACTTTTTTCTGATCCATCACACAAGAACCATCCAGTTGGGGCAGTAAGTCCTGCATATGGAACTAATGTACCAATTGGTATAACAGGAATAGTGCTTACAAGATTAGATTGTGTAATTTTACGTAAACCTGTGCCAGGTCTGTTTATTACAATTTCGTCTGCAGAATCAGGTGTAGTTACTGCTGTTTTATCTGCAATAAAGGTTTGGTTAATTTGAGTGGTAAATTGTTTGGTCAAGCCGCCTGTTTGTCCGTCAAATGCAACGCTATTAGTTGAACTTACTTCACCTGTCATACTAAATGTAGTTGCACTTGTAAGTTTATTTGTACTACCTGAACTACCTGTGACATTACCAGTAACATCGCCAACTAAACTTCCTGTAAATTTATTTGCAAAAATATTATTAAATCTATTTGCATTTGTTCCGATATTTGTTATTCCAGCTTCTTCAGGAAAAATATTATCAGTTGTAAGTGCGCCGCTTATATTTGCACTACCAGTAACTGTAATGTTATCACTAAAACTAGATATCCCTGCAACAGTTAAATCCCCTGCTGTTGTAATATCTCCTGTGTTTATAATATTACCGGTAACGTCTAATGCTTCAACAGGATCAGCTGTAAGTATACCAACATTTCCGTTATTTTTTATTCGTATAGGTGTAATGGTGCTACCATTATTATTTGTTCTTAAATCAAAAAATCCAGTGCTTTGATTTTGGCTAATAACTGCATTAGTTCCTTCTACTTCAAATGCCAAAGTTCTTGTATTGCCAATTTCTATACCTTCGTTTGTTCTTACTGTAAAAGGAAATGTTGTAATTGTTGCTTCGTCATTCCTAACAAATTTATTGCCATCAACAGGATTACCATTTACAAGTAGTTGTTCAGCTTTGTCTGCTATGCCTTTAAATCTTGCAACAGTACTATCAATACTAGAACTTATATTAACGCCTGGTGATAACTGTCCAAATCCAGGAATTAATATTTTAGGTGTAAATGTTGTACCAACTATAATACTAACTGCAACATCATCAACATAATTGATTATTGCTTGTCTATCTACATTGTCGGTATCTGTTATTGTAACTGCTTTTGCACCTGTGTTTGTTCCGCTGGCAATTTCCGGTCCTACCAAAATCCAACCGCTGCCGCTGTACAAGTAGAGTTGCTGTGTACTGGTGTTTACCCACAAATCTCCTAATACACTGTTGGATATATCGGGCTCATCAGTGCCTTTCTTTAATCCACCTGCACTAACCCAATTAGTACCATCATAAACTTTTAATGTATCGTTTTGAGAAGTATTATCATACCAAAGTTGTCCTTCAACAGGATTACTAGGCGGATTGTTGTCAGCAAAGTTTTCAAGCAAATGTAAAAAGTTTGTTAATACTGCTTCTCCAAAGTTTGTTGCGCCTCTGCCAGGCAAACGCAAACTTGTATCTGTGTTAATTTCTTTTTCAACAACTTCAATTTCGCCTTTGTTTACACTGTCAGTGAACTTAATCTGGTATGCCATTAGCTGTTACCTCCGCTTAGACTCTGTATTCTTACAGTATAATCAATTTGAATCAATCTGTTTAAAGATTTTTGCACAGGATGGAAAATAACATGGGTAAGCAGTCTGCCATTTCCATCATCACTGTAACCTCTTAAACCTAACTCGTCGAATACAAATTGATTTTCACTATCGCCACTGGTATCAAATGCATCTTGTCCATTAGGCTCACTGTAATCAAGCAAACAATTAACAAACAAATCAGTATAATTTTGACCGCTAACGTGTCTAATTTCCATTTTATTACGAGTTGGATCTGTGTTGTTAACACTGCGTTCATCGACAACTTTGCTGTATGTTTGATTGTATAAACTTGCTGTAGTACCTGTGCTGTTAGGTGTTAGATATGTAATAACACCAGTAGGATCAACACTAGTACCTCCATTACCAAAACTCATTTCATAAACGAAACCAGATCCTTGGTTGCCTAAACTTTCTGCTAATGCAATACTCATATTTTCATAATGTATTGCATTCCTTTTATTAATAAAAACTTCTCCAGACAATGGATCATGTATTTTTATATGACCTTGTATGTTAAGTTTATTTGAATCATTGTATTGCATTTGCTTGCTTACCTTTACTTATACTGTATTTATTTGCTTAACTTAATTGTTCCTGCTCTTATAAATCTAGCAATTTTTGAATCACTAGTTGACAAATCATCTGTCCAGAGTTTTCCTTCTTTGCGTTGAACTACAATTCTTACACCAGTAGGAACATCGTCTCTAAGTGTAACAGTGTCTTCTGTTACGTCAACTGTAAACTCTGGAGCAACAACTTGATCTCCTTCAGGACTATCTTGATCAATTATAGGATCAAAAACAGTGAAATCATCAGTGGTTGATTTTCTTAATTTTTTACCTCCGACAACAACTTCAATTTGATTTTCGTCAGTTACATCAAAGTCTAAATTATATATGTTTGTTGATCCGTCAGACACAAATATCTGTTGTATATCCTTATCTTTGTAAGGAATACTTTCACGTTCGCCCTGATCTTGTAGTTTAGTACCTGCCGGATATTGTGCTTTTACACCAGTTCCTAAAGTACCTCTACGTATTTGTCTTAATAGGTTGCCTTCTACTGCATAATATTCAATTCTTTCGCCTTCAATAAACAGGACACCAGGTTGGCCTTTTGTTCTGTTTGGCACAGGAATATCAGAAGCATCTTCAACTGTAATATATTGGTCGTAATAGTTTAAAGGTTGTGCTAGTTTGTAAACAGTATCTTCGTTGAGACGTTTGTAATGCACTCTATTAAGCATGTCTTTGAATATTCTAAATCCGTATTTTTCAGTTGTAACATTTGCTCCGAATTGGATAACTTCAATTACTTCGTTATCTTCTGGTTTTGTAAACAAGTTTACAACAGTGTTATCACTCATTAAATTATAATCAATACTTGGACGTAACAATTTGTGGTTTTGTATTACCCAAACATAGTTTACACCTGCCGCTGGTGTGTTTAATGTTATTCTACCATTGGTTAATTGTATTGCAGTGCTATATTCAGTACTACTTACTGAAATAACAGGAGAGTATAACACTTCAAAACTTAGTCTATCAAAGTTATTAACATCATGTTCACTGAATGTTATTATTTCAACTTTTTCGCCTACTCCTGGAACATCTTTAAATGTTAAATTTTCACTTTCTACAAATTTAACGTCATCTATTCTGACTGCAAGTGGATAACTTTCTGTTTTTACACCTGTAATAGAAAGAGGTACATCATTTTCTGCTGCTTTGACTTTAAGCTCTTTAAAATAACCATTTAGTGTTAATCTAACTCCAGTATCTGTAGTTTCTGAACTTTTTACAGTAGCAAAAATTTGTGTACTGTCTTCCATTACAAAACTAACTAAATCGCCTTCGTCGTGTAACAATCCATCTCTAGTGCTATCTTCCATGTCAACTAAGTCAACAACTGTATCGATGAAATAATATTCACCATTACCTAAAACATATATTTCTAAAATATCACCTACTGCACCTAAGTTAGGATCCAAGAATTCTATTCTACTATTGATTGCATCCCATCTATAATCAATTGCATCAACGATAACTTTATTATTAAGTAATACTACAACATCATCGTTTGAAATTTTTGTAGGTTGTTCAAACTGCCATGTTTGTATCCCATAAACTCTATCATTAGTTAATACATGTCTTATATTATAACCTGCATTTAAGAATCTATTTCCTTGTTTTACAAGCATTTTGTGAGTAAATGGTTTTTCAGTAAACGGTAATTTATCTGCATCAAATTTGTATACATAATTTACACCATCGCCAATAAAACTTTTATCAACCATAATTTCACTGAATGATTTTGCGTCATTGTTGTATAAACTGAAACCAATTACTTCGCCGATGGCAGGTGTTCTACTGAATCTAATTGCAGCACAATTTTCTTGCTTGTAAGTACTATCAGTTTCAAAAATTTCATAATTCAAACCCAATTGCTGTACTTCACCATTTAAAGTAACAAAACTACTTAAAGGATCTATAAATTTAATACCAGTTACAAAAATATTTGTAACTCCATCGCCGATAAATGTATCGCTTTCTAGTATATCAGTACCATTGTTTCCTATGACAATAATATGTAAATCCATATCATCTTGTATTGTACTATCATCTTCAAATGTTAAAAGATTGTTTTCATAATCTACAGTATACGAAGCATCATCTACTTTGTTACCATTTAAATTAACTATTATTGCTTGTTGACTTTGTGGCAACATGTCTATAGCATAAGACAAAATACTACTACTTGTTTTATAAATGTAACTGGTTTTAATACCTTGTCCATCTGCAGGCTTATGTTTTACCTGTATGTCTAATGTATCAACAATTTGTCCAGGTACAACTTCTTCAGGTCCTGCACTGGTTATTGGAGTTACAAAACCGTCGCCGTCTACAACTATTTCACCGCTATCTAAACCTTTTGCAGTATTGTTAAATCCGCCGCCAGTTAATTCGGTATCTAAAACGTTGTCTGCAGGATTAAAGCTACCATCACTTGTAGATTTACGTACAATGAAAACATCGCCTTCGGCTGTTGGTACTTCGTTGTCAATTGCTATTTCGTCTTGTACACCATCGCCGTAAACAGTATTCATTAAAGCATTTTTATTTGTAATTGCACTACTACCATCAAAATTAGGATCATCTATACGAACATTATTTTTGTAAATGTTGTATGCAACTCCATCTTCTAAAGGCTTGCTCAATGTTAGTACAAGTGTGCTGCCATCAAGTGTGAATATTTCATCTTCAGTTTCATTAAAAATATCCCACGGAATTATTCCAAAGCCACCGATGTCAAATCCTTGATCTGTTTCAAAATCAACACTTTCAACTTTAACACCTTCATAGTCTACGCCAGTCATTAACTGACCAAGATTTTTTGTGCCATCTTCGTTTTTAGTTATACCAGGCATACCGCTTGTTGGGTTGTAGAAAAAGTTAATTCTATCAGCTGCTTCTAGCATTGCAGGATCTTTATAATAGGTTATTTCAATTACACTATTATTTTCTGGTGCAGTTTCAAATTCAATTTGTCCAATAGTTCTATCATAGGTTTTTAAAGTATCATCAATGTTACTTGTTGTAAAGTCTGTATATAACACTTTGTTACCATCGACAGTAACATTAATTCTGCTCTTGCGTAAATCTAACGGCCATTTTGTTGTATAAACTTTTTTTGCACCTGTGCCTGTAAAAGTTTCAACAGTTTTCAAATCAGTGAATACAAAATTTCCTGACACACGATCAAATTTCATAATCATATGTGTGCTTCTTACAGGACTATCACCTATCACTGCAATAATCCTTGGCATTTCATAATCATCTTCAAAACTGCCATTTACTGTTACAGTAGGCTGACTTGTGTACAGCGCATCGCTAAAATCAATGTCAATTGATGTAAGTTTGTCACCGGTTCTAAATCCTTTACCTGTTAGTGTAGGTCCGTTGCCTCCAGATATGGTAATTACTGGCTGACTGTTTAAACCGTAACCTTGATTGTAAATTACAAGTTCTTGAATTTTAAACTTGTAATTTTCAAGCCAATTCTTTTGAGGATATGTATCAATAAATTCTCTATCTCCTACAATTCTTTCATTGTAGAATTTTACTGTTTCGGTAACAATTTTGTTTTGAATCTGATCATATCTAGGAGGTAAATCAAAATCACTTATCATAGTTTGAGAATTTTCTACTTTATCATATGCGCTGATGTATTCTCTAATTTTACTACTGTAAGGTTTAACTTCACTAATAAAATCTTTGTAACTATCAAGATTATCTGATTTAAAGTTGATTCTTTGATCTAATTCGCCTACATTGTGTTTTGCTGTTAAGAAGCTAGTTTTAAATATCCAATCCACTGTTTGTTGCTCATACAATGCATATCTAATACCTGTAAACAGTATTTCATTGAATTTTAATTCTAAATCATCTATTAGAATTTTATCTCTTAGTGTTTCTAATATAATACGTCTTTCATTAACTGGTTCAGTATCGTACACTAAATTATCAAATCCGATTTTATCAAAACCAAAATTTGTATTTTGATACAATCTACTACTAAACTGTATAGTACCATTTTGACGTCCTATAGTTTTGTAGTTTACAGTGTAGTCAACTTCTGGTTGGACATCTATTTTTTGTAACAACAACCATCCACCTGTTCCAACATCTTTGATTTTAACAACATCGCCAATTGTATCGTTAATACTGTCTAACTGATAGCTACCATCTATTAAGTAATCAATAGCTGTATTTGCATCATATCCTGTTTCATACCAATCGCTGTAGTTCCAGTAACTTGGAACAGTCCACCTTTGATATTTTACTCTTTCAAAGTTGCCATTATAATCATAATCATAAATTGCCCATTTACCATTAAGTTCTGCATCAGAATTTATTAATAAACTAAATGGACGGACTGACAAGTTCATAGAAGAATAATTATTACCCTGATTAACAATTTTCACAGAACTAATTCTGCCAACATTATCGATAGTTACTTGTACTTCTGCATCTGTGCCTGTTCCTGTAACAGTTACTTGGGGTGCAGATTTGTAACCATACCCTCTGTCATCTACAATAACACTTACAAGTCTACCATTTTCTAATACAGGAGTCAGTGTTGCTTGTTTAGTATTTGCTACCCCTATTGTTGTTATATCATCAACTGTATCAACTTCAACATCAAATAAGCCTTCTAACAATCTAGGTTTTTGATCTTCTTTGAACAAGTCGTCTATATCTTTAAAATCAGTAATAATTTGTTGTCTTAAAATATAGTTTGTTCTTTCTAAAGTTTGTTTCAGTGCTTCTAAATTGTTCCTAAATAAACCTTGTCTTGGACGATTTTCAATGCCGTATTTTTTAGTTTCGCCTAAATCAGGATCAGGTACTGGTCTGTTATTAACATCATAACCTACCAAGCTATCAATCCATTTATTAATAAATGTTTCTGGTGGATTACTTCCTGCTAATCCTTCACTTAAAAGTTTATATTCAGTGTGAATATTTCTATCGTTTATTTCACCTTTGTAAACATCAATGTGTAAAGCAACATCTTTATCCTTTATTAAAGAACCTACGTTATGCAATGCAAATTTATCAGTGCTTAAGGCACTCATGAATCTATATCCTGATCCTTGAGGATCTACTATTAATTGTTGTGCATCATAAGAACTAATTTTTTTGTTTTCGCTTGTACGAAGCTTATTGTTTTGCACCCAGAAATAATACTTTGTTTCAAATGTTTCTGTTACACTATTAAATTTACGACCAACACTGTATTTAAAATCTCCATATTTACTAATACCGCTGATGCCTTCTATGATACCGTCGTTTGTATCTGCAAGTTCGTCCCATTCACTTGGCAAGTAATCTGACTCTACCCATTCGTAAACTTCTGTAGTACTATTAGGAATTAATTTATTCCAAAAACTTGTTTGGTTTTCTGCATTACCTTGATAAGGATTATACCACTTAGTAGATCCAGTATTCCACCAATATGTACCTACAAATTCACTAGCCCAAAAATCTTGGTTGTTGTTATTGGTTACATCTACAGAATAACTTGCAGGATCAAATGCAAGTTTTAAATCAATAGCTTCTTCTGCTGGACCTGCTATTTTTCCTTGGATCGGATCCACAACATCAAGGAATGTAATTATATCATTGTTGGTTTTATCAAACAAGAATGCACGTTTAATTTTATTAATATCTGGTGTGTCAATTTGTTCCGATAATTTGTTCCAAGTATATTTTGTTTTATCTCTTTTTAAATTAACAACAACACCGTAATCTGCTGTGTATTCTAATCTAGGATACCCTATATAAATGTGATTAAAATTACTTAATAAGATTGGAGTCGAACTGCCTTTTGTGTTGTAGTTCCAATCCAATTCTTCAGCATACAAATAGTTGTTATTGAAATTTTGGAAAATGTATATAGTTCCGCCATTTTCAAATTTATTAAAGAACTTGGTTGTGTTATTGTCAAATGTTGTATCTTCAACACGGATTAACGTTTGATCAAACAATGTTGGATTAGATCTAAATCCATTTGCACTAGCAATGATTAAGTTTTCATCGCTGAAGTTTAAATCAATACCAAACAATTCTCCATCATTGCCAGTTGGCGGATAAAGAGTTTGTGTGAGTGCATATTCGTTTCCATTGTATCTGTAAACATATACAGCACCATAATCGGTTCCTAAGTCATCATTTCTTATCGCCGATATTGCTATTGCTTTTCCGTTTGCACTGACCGCAATATTTCTTCCAAAGTCTTCGCCTATATCATTTGTTTCAATAGTTTCGTAATAAGCGTATCTGTTATCAACTCTTCTGTATATGCTAACTTTATTTGTATTAAGAACATCTTCGCCGTTAACTATAATTACTTCGCCATCTAAACTTACATCAAAGTCAGTAGCAATGTCAAATCCATCTGCAACACCAAGATTATCGCTTTCTTCTTTTAACAAGTTAATTTGTGGTGGAATATATCCTTTATAATCTACATAAACATCTAATACTTCCCAAAATGCTGAATTAAATGTTTGAGCCGGTAAATCTTTAGTAGCACGATATAAGTTACTATCTCCGTCGGCACCACCAGTAGTATTATACCAGACTATTTCACCTTCGACATAATTTTCTGCAACAGAAAAACTACCTCTATAATTGTTATCTTTGCTGAATTTAAAACTTCCATCTTCGGTATCGTTATCAAAGAAATATATTCTACCTTCAGCTACATTACTAGCAATATACAAACGTAAAATACCGTCTAAGTCTTTTCTACACTTTACAATTCTGCCAAATTGCTCTGCGGCTGTAGGGTCTGGGCTTACAATTGTGGTTTGTAATTCATATGTTGTTCCTACTTCGGCTTTTTTATAAATTGAAACTGCACCACTTACTGATGCTGTTGAACTGCCATCATTATCAACTTCGATTAACGGCGCAACTTCCCAATCTTGGCTAAGTTTATTAATTGTACTTGTATCACTACCATCAATATCTACTTTAGCTCTCCAGAGTGTACCTCGGTCATTAACAATATCACCTGCACTATAACTGGTGCCTGATAAAATATTACCTTTGAATCTAGTGTTTAAGTTTGCAGCATTTGGCGCTGCAACAAACAAGTAGTCTCCATTTGGTGACATAGCTAAACTTGCACCAAATCTGCTGTTGTTTCCTACTATTGCTGTATCTGCTTGATAATTTTCAGTAGATGTAAAGTCTCCGTTTTCACCAATACGACTATAAACTATAACTCTGCCATTGCTATTAGGATCACCTATAGCAAGTCTGGTGTTTGTTTGATCTACAGCAATAGCATCTGCAAAGTTAGTTTTTAATCCTGTTTGCGGATTTACAATAATATCTTCAACATCAAATACAGATTTATTTTCTAATACTGACCATTTGTTATTTCCAATATTGTCAATCCATACTTTTTTACCATCAGATACGTCTGTAACTGTTAAATTTGTATTACAAGAATCAATATCATTAAATCTTCTCGATGCAACTTTAAGTACAATACCTTTGCTACTATCTTCTAAATTAATTTCATCTTCAGCAATGTCTGATTCTGTGTAAAATTCTACTTCTTTATATCCAGTATATATTACTTGTCTAAATCCGTCAAGTTCATCAGTAATATTTGTCAAGCCTATAACATCGTTAGGTGATAAATCGTGTTGTTTATCAAAGAAAACTTTAAAACCTGTAAGAGTTTTTACAATACGTTCAACTTGATAATCTTTTTTAACAAATTCGTAAACACTCCAATCTAGTCCATCTTCAGTTACCCAAACATACTGTCCTTGTGTAACTAAATTTATATCAAAACCAAGAAGTTGATCTATACCAGATGTGATAAAGTCTATTTGTGCCGGTGCTACATATCCAGCTGTTTTAGTAATTTCTTCATAATCTTTGTATTCAAAAATAGTTTCATTATAATTTAAAGGTTTAATTTCTATATCAGTTGTAGGAACTTGATAGATAAAATCAGTTCTTGTTCTATCAACAGATTTAACTAATTCAAAGGGTTGAGGTGATAACTTATATTTAGATTCATCTATAGTAATTTCAAACTCATCAAAACTATCTGTAGCACCATATTGTCCTGCTCTAATAGCCCATTCTTCAAAAAACTCAATGCTATCTTTATCAGCAGCACTTAATTTGTCAAACAATTTTGTTAAAACATTTTTAGTGCCTTTGTCTTGTATCATTCCTTGATAGAATTTGTATTGACTAATATCATCGTTGATTATATTTTTTAGGTATTCTCTTTTTTGATATCCAATTAGATGTTGTGCTAACCTTTGTTGTTCTGTATCAAAATTATCTGTATCTAGGTCATAAAAATCAGCAAATTGACTTGCACGGTAATCAAAGTTTGGTATTAGCTGATTAGTTGGCTTTTCACTTAAGATAGTCCAATTTGTAGCATTAAAGAATTCTGCACTCGTATGACTTAATATAGCTGTATAATATTTGTCTTTATATTGTACTACATCACCAATTATGTAATCAGCATAACTTTTCCATTTTGTTGCTTTAGGTTCGTCAAACACAAATCCTGGAATATTTAATGTACCACTCCAATCTGCTGTTTTATAACCAACTACTTTGATTCTCTCTTGTCTATATCCACTTGTTTCATTATAGATAGTATCAGCAAAAACAGTGTTATTATCTATAACAATACAATGTTCTTTTTGAACTAAGAATAGTCTTACAAAGTAAACACCTATATTTTCATCGTTACTTGCTAAACTAAAAGTATTGTCTGTATCTCTAACCAAATTAACAAATTCATTAGAAAGCAATTTACCGTCTTGATCTAGTATTTCATAGTCAAAAATACCATCATACAAGCTGTCGGGTAAGTAGAAATTTCTTTTAAATTTTATTTGGTTTGCACTAGGTGATAAACTTATTACACTATTTTCGCCCCAGTTTTGTGTAGTCCAAAACAAGAATTCTTTTGCACTTAGTCTAAAGTTTTCAACAATTCCGTAATTTGAATTATTGTAGTCAAATTCAAATCCAATTTCTTGTAAGTATCTATCATATCCTAAAAGAAAATCTACAACTTGCTGATAAGTTTTTAAAACTGTACCATATTGGAGAGTAGATTTTTGAGTTGAAAATCTTTTACTAAATCTTGCTGTTCTACCACCAACAGTTGGCAATTCTGCTAACTTGCTAAATTTTGTATTATCAAAATCATTTCCACTTGTGTGTGTTTCGTTAACTCTGTAGTAAACGTCACTAAATCTAACAATTCCACCTGCAACATATAATTTTTCACTTGTCCAATTACTAAATGTTTCGCTTATACCTCCTACTGTGAAAAACGGATCATTATTTGATGGTATAACATCATAATATGTAAATTGCGGATTATATCTATCGTAACCTCTTATATTATATCCAGTTGCAACTTTTTCTATTACAACACCACTATAAGTAGCTACATCATATGGACTGCTAGTTTTTAAAAATAAATTGTAATTTTCTTGAGGCGTAAATATGTCGCCGCTGCTGTTAGGAGTTTTACTGTCTAACACAAGATTTACTTTTTCTTTATCACTAAAGCCAGCAAGTCTAAAACTTAAATTAAAACTTATATTTTTAACATCATCTTTATATTTTTCAAAAGACATGCTTTTAAAATTGATTAATCCTTTGATATAATTTATTAATCCACTAGTAAGATTATCGAAATCAATTTTAGAAGTTCTTATTCCGGCATCATTGTAAACTATATTTCCTGCTAAGTTTTTCTTAATTTTACTATTATCATAAGTTAAACCAAAAATTTGTGCAGGTCTAAGTAACAATAGTGCTGTAATTAAACTAAATGGATATTCGCTACTTCTACGCCATGCTGTTTCAGCAGGTCCTTGATCACCAAATTCAAGACTGTATCCAATTTGATTTGCAAAACTAAAATCTTTTGCAAATCCAGTTTCAAAAGGACTTCTCAACTGCCCATTTTCGTTAACTGGTATTTGTTTTGTAAGATTAGGACGAGCAAATTTTACATTTTTTCTAATTAGTTTATTTGGTTCTCTAATTATACCTGCTTCTAAGTCTTTCCATAATGGAATGTTATCTAATGTATAAGGCGCAGGACCGTAAACACTTTCCCACCAAGTTGGCTGTACAGTAAAACCTAACATTTCCCAAGGTGTTAAATTAGGAGTATCTGTATCATACGCATTTTTATATACAGCTCTCCAAAAGCCTTCTAATCTATTTCCATCAATGTCGCTTGAAACTTTATAATTGTATGAAAAAGAATCATTTATATCACTGTATTTGTTTTCTTGATAATCGTAAACCTGAGAAACATTAGTCCAATTTATAAAATCTGCGATAAGAATAAAATCTATATCTTTTTGACTTAATCCAGTGTTTCTGTAACGTCCTGGTACAAAATCATAGATATTAAAAATTTCTGCGTCATATCTATTTTTAACATTATTAAAGATTCTTTTCTCTAATTCTAAAAGCAATTCATCTCTAAAATCATCAAATGCAACAGTTCTACTTCCATCGTGTCCTCTAACTACTTTGGTAGGAGTACTATAAGAAGTATCAACATAAATTTTTGGTTCGTATAATGGATATAGTCCTAACTTACTAGGAGTAGGCGGAACAAAACAACCATCGGTTGTTTCATATTCGTGTATTTCAATTTTATCATCATTTTGAACTGTAAAAATATATACAAATCCTTCGGTAGTAAATTCATAATCAATACCATATAATAATTGTACACCGTTTTTGTAAATCAAAACTGCTTTAGAGCTAAGTGATGTTATATCGAACGCTGTAGTTAATGGATAATAAGGATTTCCTGCATCTAAAACTGTATATTCGATTATATTTTTTCCGCCAAATGGCACAGTATCACTATCATAAAACGCATCACTACGAGTTTTGCTACTTGCAAACTGACCTAACAAATAATCAACATGTTTTACAATTGTATTATTATATCCATCATATGTGGCAATTCTTAAAAACTCTCTTTTGAATTTACTATATTCTCTTAATGCCAGTTTTATACTGTTTACAACATTGTGTTCTTTTGATGTTAAATGATATAACGGTAATCCAATTGGTCCTGAATGTGTAACAAATCTATCACCATAAATTTCTATAGGTCCTAAATCTCGTAAATTTCCTACACCTGGATGTATTCCGTTAAAGTTGTCAATATTCTCAACAATTGTTTGAACATGATCATTTACTTCGCCAATAGTAAATTCAGTAACATCCAAATTATTAGGATTTCTTTCAAGGTTATATGCAGTCTCATAATAACCATTAGAATTTTTTTCAGATTCACTATAACACTTGATTATAAGTCTGTCATTTTCAGCAATATCTTCTACTAAATTAATAACAACATTTTCTCTAGCATTTGCAGTTAGGGTATAATCTGTGCCTAGTTTCAAAAATTTACGATTTGTAAATACTTTTAATTGTAAATCATTTAATCTTTCGCTTTTTTCAAAACAGTTGATTTCGTAATTGTTTGTTTGCTCATTGCCTTGATAATCCAATATTACTGCTTGAGAACTTTTCTTATAGTGCTTTTTCCAAGCATTTGTAAAACTTTCTTCAGCATTATAACTGTCTGTGATTTTTAGGAAACCTTTGTTTGACGGTAAGTTTACTGTTTCATCATCTACAATATAAGTGTTAACTTGTTTTAACAAATTAAATTCAAAAACTATATCACCAACATTATCAATATTTTTATAACTTATTGGAAATCCTAATTCACTATCGTTTGATCCCGACCCTTGCTTATATGAAAAGATTGTGTTTCCTACAAAGTCATTGCTTGTATAGAATTCATCACCATAAGAAATTCCATTTTCATCAAACATATCAAACAACGGAGTTTGATTTACACTGATTTTTTCTTGTGCTTTTTTCCACGATCCATTTGTATAAAAATACTGTTTTCCAGAATTTATTTTTCCGCTAGTAACTAAAACTATTTCATCTTCATTTGGTAAAGCATCTGGCTCTTCTACTAAAGAAATTTGTGTTTTGTTTTGAAACTTTATAAATTCTACTTTGTAAATTTTATTTTTAACTTGAGGATCTGTGTCAGCTGTAAACAAGATACGCATTCCATCCACAACATCGACATTATCAATATTATAACCTTCTCTGCCCTCTATAATAGAAAATACGTCTTTTGTCCAATCATCAATTAAATCAATAGGTGTTTTGCATACTGTTCCATTATGCCACATTTTAATACCAGGAGCAAATTCAATGATAGGACGTTTTGCTCTACTATTTTCAGGTAAAATATAATCCTGTTTGTTAATATTTGCACTTTCATTGATGACACTAATGTGGAACCATCTGTTATAACGTGCCCAAGGATTTTTATCTTTACTTGATCTATTACTAATAATGTAATCTTTTACCGCAGGATATCCTACTGTAGTACTCCACGGCAATCTATCAAATCCATATACATCAAATGGAACATTCTCGTCATCTGATAATAAATCTACAGTTGTTAAATCTTCCAGTGGTATAAGTACTATTTCTTTTCCAACACCTTCAACATAAAACTCACCCGAAGAATACTTTTCTGGTGTAATATTTCCTGCAAAAGTAATTTTCATACCGTTGCTCAAACTCCAGCCTTGCCCTGTAGTATATGTTGTTTTTCCTACTATTTCTTTATCAACATCTAATACTGTGTTTTCTTCAATACTTGCTATATTAAGAAGTCCACTTGTATTAATATCTTCTTTGCTAATATAAAATAAACTATCTGGTGTGTTATCTGCAATTGTGAATTCTATAATACCATTTTCTACATATCCATCAACATCTGCATTTGTAGTTGTAATTCCAGTTGTATAAAGTGTGCTTTCATTTCTAACACTGTCTTCATATGTTAAACCAGGTAAAAATTCTCTACTTATTGCAAATGCAAAAGGATGTCCCGGAGTATTAATTTCAAATCTGTATGTTTGTCCTTTGTATAATGTAAGTAGTGGATTTCTAGTAAGTTTATCAGGAGTAAAAACATATGCAAAATTATCACCGTCATCTACAACACTTACTTTGTAAGTGCTTACTACGTTTCTTTGATTACCTGTAACTGTAACTGTTTGAGGCCCATTTGGTAACCAATAGTATTCACGGAAATTTGTAAACATATCAAAGTTAATATTTGGATTCCAAGAATATATTTCTTGTTCATTTAATTTGCTTTGATTTTTTGTATTACTGTAAAAACTGTTTAATTGACCAATATAGTCAATGTAATCTTTATGAAATACAACATTATCCAAATCATCTTTGATATTGATACTAGGATCTAACTGATAATTTTGTCTTAATGAGTTTATTTCTGTAAGATAAGTGCTGTTGTTAATATTAGCTTTGGCGTTTTTTCTACCTACAAATGCATTTATTTTTTCAACTGCGCCTGTTGAAAAAAGTTGGTCTATAGTAGAACCTGTAAGTTTTTCATTGGTACTTGTTCTAAAATAACGAGGTAAAAATTTGCTACTCTTCTTCCTGTTATCACCAACTGGAAATTCTTGTTGCTGGTCGTTATATGCCATACTTTGATATTCCTCTATTATTCACTTAATGTACTGCTTTGAATATTAACGTTTTGTGTGTTAGTTGCGGTAACAATTGTGCCTGTGGCTTTTAAGCGTGTTGCTGTAATTGCATCAATAATTTCAATGTCATTAACTGTTGCTGCACTTACAAATATTTCATCACTTTCTGCTTTGATTTCATATAAACTTCCAAAACTTTGATTTTCTTGTACTGGAACTAAAACTATACTTGCAATATCAGGAGATAATGTTGAAACTATGTAAGTAGATAATTCACTAAAATAAAAAGTTTCTCCAAAGTCCCAATTTTCTAAACTAAAAAATGTATTAATAGCAGAAACTACACGTGCCTTAATATCATTGTCATTTAATACTTGTTCATTGTTTTTTACAATTTTAATTTTTGCTTGTAAATCAACCGGTGCTTTACTACCAAATAATGCTTTGTATTTTACAGGATGATATATTACTTCGTCACTGATACTTTTGCGTTGATTAATTTCTTGTCCATATTGGATAAACAATTCATCACTGCTTGGAGGCAACGGTTTATCACTGATTTCATTGCCTATCCATTTCCTATATTCTGTATCATAAGATCTAGTTAAAAGATATGTATCAATCATATTTGATACACTTGGATCTAATCTGCGATTCTCATTAGCAGCATGATAATATCTAAACTTAATATTATCTCTTCCGATATACGCTCTATATCTATCATCAATAATTAGTCTATTACTTTCTAACCTTTTAAAAATATCAGTGGATCTAAAATAGAATACTGTACCTTCATCATATTGACTTAAAGCACCGATGTTTTGTTCTAGTTCAAACGTATCAATAATACCTTCGACAGCATTATCTATCGCATAAAACGCTTCGGTATCTCCGGTAGACATTTTCTTTTCATAAACGTAACTATTATTATCTATAGCAACAAAATCAGTAAAAATATCAGGATTATCTACAACACCATCGTCGTCTGAATCAAAAAAGTCAATTTCTATTTTAGTGCTATCAACATAATTGTCAATATTAATATAATCAGAAACTATTTGCCAATCAATGTCAGTTGTAAAATAATCTAGAGCAAAAGGTTTATTATTAATATTTAAAATTTGTATTTTATCTTTTACAATTCTTTGTGTTCTGCTATCATAGATTTTATCAACTTTATCAAAGTAAAAACGTATTTCGTCTAAACTACTGAATATGTATTTTAAACCTCTATATGTAACAGTATAATATACACCGTTGTTTTCAAACAATATTAGCCAACTGCCATCTAAGTTTCTTCCAGATATATCTCCGGTACTACTTAAACTAAATTCTTGGCTAGAACTTAAATCTTTATCGAGTATTATATCCCATCTGCTTTTTTCAAAATCATAACGTAATCCAAAACGTTTAAAAGCAAACATCTGCTCTACAAACAAATTAATTGTATCGTCATCTAATGATTTTGTAAGAACTGGGATAATTTCTACTAGCTTACTGCCAGTTTCAATGTTATCATTAATAATTACAGGACCTAAATTAGTATCTGGATCGTTAGTAGTTCCATTTTCAAATACACTAATAACTTTTATCCATTTATATGTTATAGCACCTTTAACAGTTGCAGTGCCCTGTTTAAGTTTATTATTATCAGTGCTATCGAAATAATATCCTACAGGTGCTTCAAATTTCAAATAAGCACCAGGTTTAATATATGTTAAAAGTCCACTTGTAAAACTACCAAGAGTAGCAGTAATACCATCAGTATCAATAAATTTACCAGTACAACGATTTAAATCAAATGTTTCTTTATTCCAGGTCAATCCAAAATTTGCAATAGTTTCATTTCTAGGAAATTTATCTAAATAGTAATTACGCATTTTACTATTTTTTATAAGTTCAATAATTGTATTCCTAGCAAAAAATTCAATGTCAGTTTGATTAACAAATTCAAAGTTTAATTTTTCATTTAAATAATTTCTATATATTAAACCGTCGTTGCCATACAAATTAGTATTGCTATATTTTCCTGTAGAATCTCTCAAATCAAAATATCTACTAACACCACTACTAGTTCGGTTAACACTTTTGGTTTTTACAATTTCTTGGCTTACACTTAAAGGACCAACATTATAGTCTTCACCAGTTATCAATCTATCTTGTGTATAATAATTTGAAGGTGCATTTTGTTTAATACTAGCATTAGTTTCGCTAGTTGTAGCATTTGTAATAGTGCTTTGTAGTTCAAGAACTAAAGAAATCTTTTCTACTTTTCCTGCTTTACTAATATAAGGTACAACTACATTTACACCAGTAAATTCTGCAGGAATAATTCTAATTGGACGATTAGCACTTTGTCTATAATAAATTCTAAAATTACCTTTTGGAATAGTGCCAAAAACACCATCACTGAAAACAAGACTTACTGTATCGTTTACTTTTGTTAACACAGTGTAAATATTTGTTATATTTTTTTCTAAACTATTGTAAACAATGTTGTTGCCTTCTACTGCATCAACTTTATTCCATAAATCTGATTCGTTGCCATCAGTATTTAATTTGTAAAGCCAAACATCATCGTTATTGATGTTTGCTGTGTTTACATCAACGGTTTCATGCGGTGCAGCTACATCTAAACGGAATTGGTTGTTTAAAAGTTTACCTTGTCTAAAATGTAAAAAATATCCACTGTTTGTACTACCAGGGCCTTGGCCATTATCTCTATATAAAAATGCTAAGTTATTACCAGGTAATGGCGCTTCTTCATATATTTTATTATTGTCAAAATTGGTGCTTACAACTTCAAAACTTTCTTTTTTATTATCAATTGATTTTGAAAATTCATAAACAGGAACAGTATTACTTGTTCCATTAAATCTATAAAGCTGTGTTGATACACCGTTAACGCTGCCATCTTTTAGTGGTTTACCAATACCATTTTGTGCCGGTAGTGCAGCATTTAAAATTCTTGTAAATTGTTCTTGCCAATTAGAGTTTGTATTATCATTCCAAAGTATACTTTGGTTAGCAACATTAATATTATTACTATCAATTATAGATTCTGTTGTGCTAACGCTTACAATTTTTAATAAACCGTTTGCAGGCTTGTTTCTTTTTGGATTATAACTTAAAAGACGTGCATGTCTTAACACACTTTCTCTACGTTCGGCAAGTTCTATAAAGTTATCTCTTGCATTAAGATCAACACGATAGCTGATATTTTGTCCTAAAAATGCAATCAAATCTATTAATGCAATATATTCACTGCTTTCAATATAATCATTAAAATCTTCAGGATAGTTTTCACGCAGATAGTTAATCATTGTTCTGCGTAGATTGTCAAAATCGTAGCTCTTAAAATCAGCGTTACGGAAAGTTTGATATATACGCTTCCAATCTTCAGCTTTGAGCAATTTGTTTTGTCTATCAGTTATAGCCATAGAGATATTCCTTTAATACAGTAATATTTATCGCATTGAATAATATACGCAGTTTAAATTAAACCTGCATTTTGATCAAATCTTAATTTAAGTTGTTCGCTTATACTGTAAGGAAGATATGTAAGTTGCACTTCAACTTGTATGCCATTTTCGTAACTATCTATAGCAACTTTATCAACACTTACTCTAGGATCATAGTTGATTATATCTGTAACATTTTTTTCAACTGCTAATTTTAAATCATCAGTTAATGGTTCAAAAAGTATATCCCATATGATTGTTCCAAAAGTAGGATTTTCAAGTTTTTCACCTTGACGTATATGAAAATGATTTAATATATCTTGTTTTATTAATTCTAAATCATAAATTTTAAACTTTTTAGGACGGTTAACAGTACTAACTCCTCTGTAAGATTTGCTTTTTACAGGTGATTGTTTTGTGTTAGTTCCTACAGAAGTATTTTTATATATTTTTTGTACCATAACGTATTTACCTATCCACTAGTTACTGCATTTCCACTACTATCTGTTACAGGATTACCATTGCGATCTAATACAATATTGCGTGATACATTAGTGCCAATTCTTCCAGTGCTTGTTATGTTATTATTTGCAATAAAAGATAAATTATTCGATGCACTAGTCAGTGTTAGAAGACTACCAGTATTTGTAATATTATTGTCTGTTGCACCATTAATTAGAGTTCGTGTTGCTTCTCCTAAATTCAATGCTAAAGAACCTATAGGTGAATCAAACTGTAAACCTGCTGTAATCTGTCCTCTTTCGTTTGCTGTCAAAACTATAGGTTGTCCTGTTAGCTTTGAAGCAAACGCACCTGCTATAATATCTTGTACAGGTGTAGGCGCATCAAGTATTGCATCACCAACTTCACCAACTAAATTTCCAATTCCTTGGCCAAATGCAGATAATGAAGGTCCTATGCCTGGTATTCCATTTAATGCATCACCTAAACCTCCAGCAAAATCACCTACAACATCGCCAATTGCACCACCTAATTTTCCTAAAGCATCACCTAGTGCTCCAGACGCACCTCCAACTGCTTTTAGCAAATCACCTGACAAGTTTGCAAGCAAAGCGCCGCCAGCTACTGTTCCTAATAAGCCTGATATTAATCCTCCTAAACCAGATGCTCCTCCAGCACCTTTTAAAAATGTATCAATTGTTATTTCAACTGCACTTTCTCCAGGATTGGTTACTTGGGTAGGATTCTCTTTTTGATATCTATCTATTGCGCCTGTGCCATTTCCGCCAACTGTATGAGGACCTCCGCCGCCGAAGCCAAAGTAACTTCCGCCTAGACTTAAATTAAATCCGCCGCTGCCTATACTAAAGTTTAGTCCACCTACACTGCCGCCTATTCCGAAACCGCCTGGACCAAAACTAGCACTTATTCCGCCTGCATTAAATGATCCGCTAGTAATACCTTGAGGTCCAAATTGAAAATTTAATGGGCCTGTGTTTATTCCTCCACTTATACCGCCTTCGGTTAAACTTAAACTAAGGGGACCTGATGTAATATTACCTCCACTGATATTGCCGTTACTATCAAAACCCAAACTTAATGGACCTGCTGTTATTCCTTGTATCTTTCCATCTTGAAATCCTACACCAGCACTACCAACTCTAAATCCTCCTAGTTGACCATCTTGTATTATAACTCCTGCATTACCGTTATCAAACCCAAAACTAGCATTATCTTTAGTTACTCTAGCAAATAAACCATTTGCGTTAATATTTACAGACCCGTTATTTCCTAAAGTATTCACAACAGTTTGGCTTGCTTGTCGACTAAAATTTTGCGCACTACGAAAATCTAAATTTTGGCCTCCTAAATTTATACCTAAATCGTTTAGAGTATTGTTTATTGCTCTTAAAGGATTGCCAATTGGAGCAGTGCTTACACTTCCGTTGTTTACACCAAATACTTGTGGTGTACTTCTTACTGGATTGCCCCTACTATCTCTAACAGGATTTCCATTACTGTCTCTTACAATACTCATATTGCCCCCTTATCTGTCACGTTTTGGAATTTCAGGATATTTGATACCTTCTCCGCTGTCCCAAACGTCACTAATCAATGATCGATCTGTTGCAAGCCTTGATTCGTCTTCAACAGGAATGTGAATATCTTGGCTATCTGGTTTTGCTTCTGTTTTATCTGGTGTAACTGCCATAGGATCCCAATTTTCATGGCCGCTCCACGGCTCATGTTGTGGAACTCTTGCAGGAAATAGTGCTGCTAATGCAACCTCTTCAATTATTTCTGATTCTTCTGAGACAGTTGCCTCAGTTGCTTCTGTAGCTGCTGTTGCTTTAGTTGCTGTAGGACCGTTCATATGTATCGGATTAGCTGTTTCATAATGTCCTTTGCTGTTTATATTACTATTTCCGCTACTAGTTATATTTGTATTACCAGTTGTAAGTGTTTCTAAATTTCCTCCACTGGTAATTTTAGTAGTTTCAGCTACAAGTATTTCCATATTGCTGCCAACTTTTAATTTCATACTTCCGCTACCAGAAATACCTTCAAAACCTTCTTTTGCATTAATGAATACACTTTTGTCTGCTGTGATATGTGTGTTTTCAAATGAATGACTAAACAGATTTTTTTCTGTTAAAACGTGCATATCTTGGAGTGCTGTAATATATGTTTGCAGATAACTGTTAAATAAATTTCTTTCTCCTGCTGTTACAAAATTGTCTTTAACTGCATATAGTTCAATGTTTTTTGCAGCACTAGTTTTGTATGTTTCTCCTACACGGTTTTCAATATTTTTACCAACTGTGTGATATTGATTTTGCACTGCGTTTGTATTAATATTTCTACCTGCTTCTAAATTAATATCTCTATCAGCAACAAAATTTATATCATTTTCGCTGTGTACACTTATGCTATCTTGTGCATAGATATCAATTTTACCATTACTGGTAAGTTCAATCCAGCTAGTACCTCTGCCATTTGAAATATAAATTAAATCTTCACTATTATGAAGTAATATTTGATGACCGGTACGTGTTCTTAAACGCACCATTTCATTATGAGGTATAGCTTTATCACCTCCACCACTAGCTTCTTGATCAATATATTCATAAGGAACGCTGTCTGCAGGACCTTTACGTAATCTTTTATCATCACCGTCGTCAATTGTGATACTTTGTCCGCCTAGTCTGCTTTTTGGAACAATTGCTTTACCATTTTTTGTACCACGTTGCGCCCTAGGACCTGCTTTATCCAAAGGACCTGGACTACTTATTCCATAAACTGCACTAGGTATTTCACGTCTTGCACTTGTGCTGGTTATACCCCGTATGTCATCTTCAGCTAATCCGCTTTCTTTTAATTTTTCTATAAATTTAAGATTAAGTGCTTTTTTATTTTTTGTTGGATCTTTTTGTTTATCGCCATCTGTCTTTTTATTATACTCAGCTGTTGGTAATTTTTTACCTTTTACTCCTTCAGGTGGTTTGCCTTTATAGTATTCTGTTGCTGGTTGCGCTCCTGGTACCATAAAGTTCATGTATCTATCTTGTATACATGCAAACCAATAGCCTCTATTAATATCACCATCAACAAACCCACATAAAACTCTAGAACCTACATCAGGAGGAACAGCCCAAAAACCATAACTTTGTTGTGTGTCAGCATAAGTATCACCAGGAGTCAGGTGTTCTGCAGGTGTAGTTCCATAAAACACTGGAGCATATTCAACATCAACAGTTTCGCCTTCATCTTCTAATTCATTACCAGCTGTATCAAAATTGATTAATGTTACTTTTAATGATCCCATATAATGAGGATCTAAATGACTTACAATTCTACCAACTTTAAATCCATATTTTTTAGCCGCATTTGGATCCTCTTGCGTTCTAGTAACCTGATTGTTTTTTGTGTTATCTTGTGTCATTTGTTTTCCTTAACCAAACGGCGAATATGGTCCACTGGCACCATCTTGTAGAATTGGTGTACTTTCTTCTTCTGGTACTTCGTCTTGGTTTCTTAATCTAAGAAGGTTTAATCTTTGGGTAAATTTACCACCATTGATTGTATTTGTAATAGACAATACTCTATATAATCCACTAAACGCATCAACAGCTACAGATTGATCTTCTGGAAAATACATACCACCATTATCATTGTAATCTATAGGTGTTCTAAAGTTTACTATTACACTTGTTTCGCTCCGTTGATAATCTAAAGTTCCGTCTCCATTTAAAAATAATGTAGCTTCAGGGCTATTGTAATTTCCCATTCCGCTATCTGCCATAAAATAAGGATCTCCAAATATATCTAAATCTAATTCTAATAAATCAACATCACTATTAATAATTAAATTATGAAATTGTTGTGCTGCACTAATTTTACTATTAGATATGCCATTGCCACCGGCACTACTAGTATTAGAACTTAACACATTTCCAGTTTTACCTAATCCTCCTGGATTTTCTACGCCGCTGCCTGTACCTACTTGAACATATTCAACGTCTTGTTGCTTTGAATGATCTTGTGTTGCTCCTGTAGCGTGTTCATTGTTTATGTTACCGATATCTGTTTTTAAACCAACAAAGAAAGCAGCATTTAATCTAATATCAAAATTAAGTATATCACTGTTTTCACCGGTATAGATGTAATTGTATTCTTTTGCTACTGCAGATTGCATAGGACCATATCCTGGACCGCCGGTAGTTGGAAGTTGAATGGTGCTCATATGTACCTTATACGGAACCACTTCATATATGTACGTTCTTGCTAATCTACCACTATGTCTTTGCTGTGTTTTATCGCTATCGAGTAAAACCTTACTTTGTACTCTAAACCAATCAACATATCCGTTTGCGTCCGGCGAGACACTAGTCAATCCTTGACCCCATTTACTGCTTAATATCACATCTTCGATGATTTTAGTTATTTTTGTATTTTGACCATAATTATAAACACGTAGTTCATTATCTAGTGTAACATCACTCCTATAAAACACATCATTTTTGTATTGATCACTTTCAAACGGCATAGGTGTTTTACCTGGTTCTTGAAATCCATCTATAATTTTAGCTGCACCAAAATCATTTAAGCCTATTGACTCTGCAACTGAAAAATCATCGCTTTGTTCTCTAATAAAATTGTCTACATAATTTTTAATCGAAGGATCAACTGTATTTTGACCTACACCACTGTCTAGAACTCCTGTTTTAAAACCTGTAATTACTGCACCAGGTACTCCTGCATCATCAATATTTAAATTTTGTTGTGCAGCATCTATTTGTGTTGCTTGTAATGTGCCTAAATTGTTAGATGATGTAATACTTTGAGGAAATATAATAGCAACACTATCAGCTTCTACTTCTTTTCCTTCTGCTACCTGTCGAGCTAGATTAGCATTAAGAACAGTGCTTAAACTATATGGCCCATCTTGTAATACTTCAGCAACAGTTCTGCCAGTGATTTGGATATCTGCATTGGTTCTTTCGATTTGATCAAAAAATGCAGTTTCATTCCAAGGTATAGCTTCAACTGAATATTGACTTCCGCTTTGACTAACATCAAACTGCATATCTGTAAGTTGGATTGGGAAGTGTCTAGTTAAGTTATCTTGTATAGCAATAGGATTTCCATCATCATCATACCCAATAAATTCTATTGTAAGCAAATAAGGAGTATCTAAATAGTTTACATATTCGTTTCCGTATGCTTCTTTAGCAGCAATAGCAAGTGTTTGTAAAAACAATCCCATACTGTATGGTTCAATTACATCAAAACTTATTGCAGTAGCGTTAGAACTTCTTGTTTTACTATTATTTGTGACTAAACTTTCAATGTTTACATTATCAATAAAATATTCAAGTTTAATTCCTAGTCTATCTTCATAGTACGTTGTTGTTTTATTTGTTGCTCCACCGCCCGATCTTAAAAGTACGTGATTAGGTTCTCTAACTTTGTAAGTTGTATTAGGAGAATTTACTTCTCCAGCTGTCAAAACAGACAAAGTAAAGATAGTGTTAAATGTACTGAACTGATGCAGAGGGTTGAGTAACGACATTAGATTCCTAATACCCTTTTAATATTTGAACTCTTAGGCAAAAATATTTCAGTTCCTGCCTTAAAATCATTGATAGGATCTTCTATTATATCCATATTTCTCTGTGTGAACACCCACCAGAGCTTGCTATTTCCATATAAATCATAAGCTAACAGGTCAGGACGGTTTTCGTATTGTGGTTCGATAGTATAAACTAAATCATCATCCTGTGCCGGAACAGGTCGAATGCTAAAATAGCCTAATGTTCCGTCTTTTGCAGTAGGAGTTATAGCATAAGGACTTGCATTACTGTATTCTGCCATTATAAATATCCTTGATCAATTAAATTGCCATTAACAAAATCATCTAAACTAAATTGATTTACTTTGTTTCTGCTGTATGCAACTTTGAACACACATGTAATTGTGCTTAGTGTAGGAACCATTCCGTTGTTACTTAAACCAAAACCGTCAATGTCTGCTCCAGTTGCAAATTCACTACGTATATAATCAACATCTGCAGGAAGATCAACAGTAAATGATGTACAAAGCACTGGAATATTTTTTAATACATAATCACCATAACCATTTAATCTTAACAACGGCGGTGGAGCACCTTTGTTGCTGGTTTGACCGTAAGACATTTTGGTTACACTGCGTAAAAAATGAACTGCTGCTATCCAATATTTTCCATCATTTGCATTTTGCACAGGAAACTGGCCTGCAATTTGTATATCTTCAACTCTACTGCTTTCGTATTGCGGAAAAACATAATTATTGTGTACATGAGACAGTTCATTATAATTAGCAGATTGGCTAAGTAATACTGTAGGCACAGTTGGCCATACTAAGGAGTTGTTTGTATCTCTTAAAGGAGAAAGAATAGGACTACTTGCAAATGCACCAGATGACGGAACTGAGACTCGTACTCTCCAATCATCTGTGTAATCATTTGTATAGGAAAAACTTGCCTGTGCAGCATTAGCACTTTGAGGTTCTGCACCAGGTGATATGTTTCTTGCCCTAAAACTAGACATTAGGTTATTCACATTTCCTAAAAAGTCTGCTATAGGTGTATTATTATTTGGTTGGTTGCCTGCAAACGAAGAAGGCGAACTTACTCTTGTAGTCATGGTATTCTCCTATATTGTATTTAGTTGACAAAATAAAGTGCGTGTATTATAATAAAGTTAAGATTAGGAAAAATATATGAAAAGAGTAAACTATTTAAACAACAAAGACATGTTAGCTGAGATACATAAGTCAAAAGCAACATTTTGCAGCTATGTAAGTCCCGAATATGCAAATTATGATATAATTTTACCAAGTGTTGACAAAATAAACATACGCACAATTGCAGAAGCCAAAAGAAATAAAGCCAAATTAATGAGTCAACGTGAATACGAACAACAAAAAGCTATTAACAAAAAGACAAAGATGGCAGATTGCGAAGTTGATTACAAAACAATTAAAAAACAAGAACTAATTTTTAGAATTATGACATTTGATCATATTCCAGAAGAGCCTGGTAGAAAGAAAAACCCTAAAACTATAGCAGATACTAAAACAAAACTAAACTTTCCTCCTTTTCAACACTATAAGTTTGATGACGAAGACAATTTAATATGTGTAGGTAAAAGTCATTGGACAGGTGGCATGGAAAATGGACATTTTGACAAAACACACGGTATGGCTACAAACAAATTAGCAATGATGTGGTTAAAACTAGTTGATAGATATGCAACTAGAGGCAATGTTCGTGGTTATACTTACAACGACGAAATGAAAGGCCAGGCTATTTTACAACTTTCACAAATAGGACTACAATTTGATGAATCTAAATCCAACAATCCTTTTGCTTATTATACCGCTGCTGTTACTAATAGCTTTGTGCGTGTCATTAATTTAGAAAAACGCAATCAAAACATACGTGATGACATACTTGAAATGAATGATATGAATCCAAGTCATACAAGATTGCACTCCGGAGAATGGGAAGCAGCACTAAGACGTGAAAAAAATAACGGTTGACTTAGTTTAATCGTTATCATACAATTAACGTGCAATTGTAAGGATAATTATTTTGTTTAAAAAAGCAGCAGTGTTTACTGACATACATTTGGGTATGAAGGGTAACTCACGAATACACAATCAAGATTGTGAAGACTATATCGATTGGTATATTGAACAAGCAAAAGCAAATAACTGCGAAACAGGTATCTTTTGCGGTGACTGGCACCATAATAGGAACAGTTTAAACCTTACAACTATGGATACAACCATTAGGTTGTTGGAAAAACTAGGTAATGCCTTTGAACAGTTCTATATGTTTGCCGGTAATCACGACTTATACTACAAAGACAAGCGTGATGTGAAGTCAACTGAGTTTGCAAAGCACATTCCTGGTATCACAGTAGTAGATAGTATTCAAGTTATAGAAGATGTAGCACTGGTTCCTTGGTTGGTAGGTGATGAATGGCGCCGAATTGAGAAGTTACAAGCCAAATACTTGTTTGGACACTTCGAACTACCATCGTTTTACATGAATGCTATGGTGCAGATGCCAGATCACGGTGAACTAAAGTCGGAACACTTCAAGAACCAAGAGTATGTGTTCTCAGGACACTTCCACAAGCGTCAGAAACAGGGCAAGATCCATTACATTGGTAATGCTTTCCCACACAACTATGCTGATGCGTGGGATGATGACCGTGGTATGATGATATTAGACCGTGAGAACAATGCAGAACCGGAATATGTCAACTGGTCAGAGTGTCCTAAGTACCGTACAGTCAAGTTATCACAGTTGATTGATGAGAAAGATACATTTATAAAAAGTAAAATGTACTTGCGTGTTAACCTAGATATTGATATTAGCTATGAAGAGGCAAGTTTCATCAAGGAAACTTTTATGGATCAATATAATTGTAGAGAAATAACACTTATACCTCAAAAACATCTAGAAGAAATTACTACAGACTTGGATATTGAACAATTTGAAAGCGTAGATCAGATTGTTAGCAACGAGATACTTGCAATCGATAGTGACAACTTCAACAAATCGTTACTATTAGACATATATAATGGATTAGAATGATAAAAGTAAAAGACTTAACAGTTAAAAACTTTATGAGTGTGGGTAATGTTACCCAAGCTGTAGATTTTAACGAAGAACAACTAACACTAGTACTTGGTGAAAACCTTGATCAAGGTGGAGACGACACTGGATCACGAAACGGTACAGGTAAAACAACCATAATCAACGCACTGTCTTACGCATTGTACGGTCAAGCACTAACAAACATCAAGCGTAACAACTTGATTAACAAGACCAACAGCAAAGGCATGTTAGTTACTCTAAACTTTGAGAAAAACGGTAACAAATATCGTATTGAACGTGGCCGATCTCCAAATGTTCTTAAGTTTTACATAAATGACCATGAACAAAAAGAAGATATAGACGAATCACAAGGTGATAGTCGTAAAACACAAGAGTCAATTGGTGAATTGTTAGGTATGAGTCATGATATGTTCAAACATATACTTGCATTGAACACTTATACAGAGCCTTTCTTGAGTATGAGAGCAAATGATCAACGTGCAATCATTGAACAGTTACTTGGCATTACTATCCTTACCGAAAAAGCAGACTTGCTGAAAGAAAAAGTTAAACAAACCAAAGATGCTATAACACAAGAGACTATGAGAATCAATGCAATCGAAACAAGTAACAAGAAAATCGAACAAAGCATACAAACTCTTGTAGGAAGACAACGTGCATGGGAAGCAAAACGCAAAGAAGATGTAAAAAAACTGCAATCTGCTATAGAAGAACTAGAAAAACTAGACATTGATGCAGAATTAGAAGCACACGACCAACTTACTAACTGGACAGAGCTGAATAATCGCATAACTAGTTTGAATAAAGAAAAAGCAACACTTGAAACAGCATTAATGCGAGCAACCAAAGGTGTTGACAAAGCAGAAAAGGATATCAAAGAACTTGACGATGCTATTTGTTACACTTGCGGTCAAACGCTTCATGCGGACAAGAAAGCGGAAATCGAAACACGCAAGCAAAAAGAATTAAATGATGCTATCACGTATCAATCTGAAGTAGCTAATAAACTAGAAGCTACTATGAGTTTGTTAACCGAGATAGGAGACATTAACGGACGCCCAAATACATTTTATGAAAGTGCAAAAGAGGCATACGAACATCGAAACAACGTAGATAACTTGCGTAATACTTTGCTAAGTAAACAGCAAGAAGAAGATCCGTATCAAACACAAATCGACGACTTGAATAATACAGCAATTCAAGAAGTTGTTTGGGATACAATAAATGATTTAAACAGTTTGAAGGACCATCAAGAGTTTCTATTAAAACTTTTGACAAACAAAGACTCGTTCATCCGCAAAAAGATCATTGATCAAAACTTGGCGTACTTGAACAATAGGCTCACACATTATTTAGACCGACTAGGCTTACCACATCAAGTAAAATTCCAAAACGATTTGTCAGTTGAGATTACACAACTAGGACAAGACTTGGACTTTGATAACTTATCTCGAGGCGAACGCAATAGGCTAATACTAGGAATGAGTTTTGCATTCCGTGATGTATGGGAATCATTGTACCAAGGTATTAATTTAATGTTTATCGACGAGCTAATTGACTCGGGTATGGACACTGCTGGTGTTGAAAATGCGTTACATGTACTTAAAAAAATGGGTCGTGAACGTAATAAAAATGTTTTCCTTATTTCACACAAGGATGAACTGGTTGGTAGAGTTAATCATGTTTTAAAAGTTGTAAAAGAAAATGGCTTTACTTCATATGAAAACGATGTTGAAATAATTGAATGAGCGACGACACACACGACCAGTTGGTAAAAGTATACTTGGAATATTTTGAAGCAAACGAAAAGTTTGAAAGACGTCCTAGTGATAGAACAAAAAGAGCAGCAAGAAGGCATTTAAGAACACTAATATATCTAGCAAAACAAAGACAAGATGAAATTCAGGCAACTTACAACGAAGTATTACAAGGCTACAGACAAGATCAAAAATGGCAAAAAGACAAATAACCAACGATACATAATGTATGAGTTGGACATATAAAGGCAAACCTGTTGAAACTATTGCAGATGAATACGAAGGCTTTGTATATCTAATTACAAATTTAAAAACACAACAAAAATACGTAGGCAAGAAGTTAGCAAAATTTAAAACAACCAAGCCACCATTAAAAGGCAAAAAGAACAAACGTCGAGGCTATAAAGAAAGCGATTGGCGTGAATACTGGGGAAGTTCAGATAAACTGAACGAAGATGTAAAAAACTTAGGCGAAGAAAATTTTACTCGTGAAATACTTTATTACTGCAAAAGCAGAGCAGAAATGAGTTACATTGAAGCACGAGAACAATTTGACAGGCGTGTATTAGAAACAGACGAATACTACAATGGAATCATCAATGTAAGAGTTGGTGGTTCAAACAAATTACGCCAGGCACTACTAGAACACAAATAGGCTATATATTGAGCTCTAAATAAACTCCAAGATCCAGCCGAGGTAATGCTCGTGGCCGGTGGTGTGGAATGCTCACGTGAAGAAGTATACGATA
>Ga0255782_10000070_pt1 | contig 88133 bp, 60 predicted proteins | sample 101ome_26_FD_179980 | JGI IMG/M metagenome (GOLD analysis project Ga0255782, IMG submission 179980) | Coastal salt marsh microbial communities from the Groves Creek Marsh, Skidaway Island, Georgia - 101408AT metaG (version 2) | ecosystem: Environmental > Aquatic > Marine > Intertidal zone >...
GCGGCGTCTTCGAGCAGTAGCTCGTCGTCTTCGAGCAGTAGCTCGTCGTCGAGTAGTTCGTCCGAGAAGAAGGATGCGCCGATGAAGGATGCGTCGAGCAGTAGCTCGTCTTCGTCGAGCGGTGGCTCTTCGTCGAGCGGTTCGTCCGAGAAGGAGGAGGCGAAACCGGCGGATTCGTCGTCGAGCTCTTCGTCCTCGAGCTCGAGCTCGAGCTCGTCTTCTTCAGAGAAGAAGGCGGAACCGGCGAAGAGCGCGTCGTCCAGCGACAGCGAATCGGATAAGAGCGCCGAGAAAAAGGCGGATTCCTCGTCCTCGAGCTCTTCGAGTTCTTCGAGCAGCAGCAGCAGCTCGTCCTCCGAAAAGAAGGAGGAGGCAAAGAAGGCTGATTCCTCTTCGTCCTCGAGCTCTTCGTCCTCGTCCTCGAGCTCTTCTTCCGAGAAGAAGGAGGAAACGAAGAAGGAGGAGGCTTCGTCCTCGTCCTCGTCCTCGTCCTCGAGCTCGAGCTCCTCTTCCTCCGAAAAGGAGGAAACGAAGAAGGACGAGGCGTCGTCCTCGTCCTCCTCTTCTAGCTCTTCCTCTTCCTCCAGCAGCTCTGCCTCCGAGGAGAAGAAGGAAGAAGAAAAGAAGGACGAGGCCTCGTCATCGTCGTCCTCGAGCTCTTCGTCCTCGAGCAGCAGCAGCAGCTCTGCCTCCGAGGAAAAGAAGGAGGACGCCGCGGCGGCGGCGTCCTCCTCGTCCAGTTCTTCTTCTTCGAGCAGCAGCAGCAGCAGCAGCTCTGCCTCCGAGGAGAAGAAGGAAGAGGAAAAGAAGGATGACGCCTCTTCCTCGTCTTCCAGCTCTTCCTCGTCTTCCAGCAGCAGTTCCTCTGAAGAGAAGAACGAGGAAACCAAGGACGACGCGTCGTCGTCGAGCTCCTCCTCCAGCTCCTCCTCTGAAGAGAAGAAGGAGGAAACTAAGGATGATGCCTCGTCTTCGTCGAGTTCGTCGTCGAGTTCTTCCTCTTCCTCTTCCTCTTCTTCCAGCAGCTCATCGAGCTCGAGCGACAAGGTACGCACGAGTAGCGCGAACAAGGGCGACGACGCGGCGCCGTCCGCCGAAAAACCGGCGGGCGTGCCCTTCCAGAGGTGAGAGCCTTCGGCGGTCACGACCAAAGCATCGATCGACGCGTCTCGCGACCCGACCCGAGTGACTCCTCGAACGAACGTCTCGACTGACGCGCGCGTGTCTCGTTTCTTTTCGTCGTCGTCGCAGAGTTAATAGCTCCGAGTGGCTCGGAAAGAAGGGTTCGTGGGACATGTCCTACGAGGGCACGTTCGGCGAGTCTGGATACGGCGCCAAGGCACAGGCTGTGCTCGGTCAAGTGCGAGGCGCGCGCTTCCAACACGAGAAAAATAAGCGCAAGCGAAGTTACTTTGGCGGCGCCATCGACGGTAACGCCGTCAACTCTATTAAATTTGAATCGGATAGCGAATAAAGAGACCCGTAGCTGCGCGTCGGTACAGGACGGACGCGCACCTTGAAATTTGAAAGAATGCGAATACTACAAAGCAAATGGAATGATGGAATGATGGGACGCGCGCGCGATCGTTCCTCTTCTAAAACGCGACGTCCTCCTCTAACTCGAGCTCGAGCCCCGCGACGTCGACGAGGAGATCGGCTTCGTCCAACGCGCGGCGCAACTTTGCGTTCTCCGACCGCAACGCGGCGATGGCTATCTCCTGCGTCTTGATTTTTTTCCTCGCGTCTCGCAGTTCATCGCGTTCGCGCAGGCGAAGCCATTGGGAATCTTCGTCCATGGTGCCGAGCCAAAAATCGTTCCCACCGCTCGCCATCATCTTTTGAACCTGCGAGTCGTCGGCGGGCGGCGAATCCGGCACGGACATGGGCGGTCCGAGTCCGATTTTCGCCATGGACGCCGGCGGCACCTTGGAGATGGCGCCCCCCGCGCCCATCTGCGACTGCGCCTCCGTCTGCGCGGACACCAACACCGCGAGCTGAAGCGGGACGACGACGAGCGCGGTGAGAATGGACACCACGGTGGCGACGCGTCCCTGCGCCGTCGTCGCCTCGAACGGTTGCCCGATGCCCGTGAGGGTGAGAAAACTCCAGTAAATGGCGTCGCCGACGTCCGAGATGTTCGGATTGGTGTCCACCTCTAAATCGTAAAATAATTCTCCGCTGATCAAGAAGACGCACAAAAACTCCACGGCGACGGCGACGACTTTTTCGTTTTGAGACTTTTCTCTCTTCTTTTTGGCGCTCGCCGACGACGACGCGTCGTCGTCTCCCGACAATCCCTCGAGATCCAACACGCGAAGCAAACGCAACGCCCGAAACAAACGCAGAGGTCTAAACTGTTGTAACGTGTCCTGTCCCGCGCCTCCGATCCCAATCAGACTCAGGATGAACCCAAACGTCGGCAAGAGGGATAAAAAGTCGATCAACGCCGCGGGCGATCGAAGATACCTCAATTGAAACTCTTCGCTCCACGCGCGCACGACGTACTCGAACAAAAATATCGCCTGCAAACACGACTCCGCGAGCGCGATCCCACCGTCATCCAACGCCGGCACGAACGCTTTCGGCACGAAACTCGGCATCACCGCCGCCAACCGCACCCCTTCCGTCGTCGCCTCGGCTTGCAACGACTCCAACCCGGCGACGACGAACACCAACGCCGTCGTCCCCACCGTCCATATCCCGCTCGAATCCGCCACCTTTAAACAATCCTTCGTTCTCTTCGCCAGCGTCTGCGACGTCCACTCGGCGAGTTCAAACGCCGCGCGCTCCGGATCGTCGTCGTCGAGCGTCGTCTCGCCGCCGCCGTCGCCTCCGTCGTCGTCCAACGAATCGTACGTCCCCGAACCCATAAACGCACACCGCGCGTCCCGACGACGACGACGAGAACACCGAGACGACGACGACGACACCGCGCGTCGTCGAGACGCACGCGCGGTCACCGACGTCGACGATCCAGCGCGCCGTTCGTCGTCGACTTCACCCGTCGTCATCCGCGCACACTCACGAGACGACGACGACGCGCGTCCCGACGACGACGACGACGACGACGACGCGCGCGACGACCGCACATTCGCCCTCACCACCCTCGCGCGGTCTTTTCCTACACCCCACCACACGCCGACGCGCGACGACGACGCCGGAAACGTCGTCGTCATCGCCATCGTCCCACGACGACGCCCACCGAGCGACGCGCGGCGCCCACTCGGGTGTGACGATGGAGGGACGGGACGCGTGGACGCGTCGATCGATCGACCACTCACTCACTCACTCACCCGATCGATCGACGCGTCCGTTCGTTCGTCCGTTCTCGCCCCCCCCCTCGGTCGCCTCGCCCCTTTTCGAAGAAACCCGTCGGTCACGACTCATAGACACAATGGGGACTCGCGTCCATCCATCAAAATCCATCACAATAGGGGTACCGTCACCATACTTTAGAGAGATACAGAGTGTGTGCGTACCACTCGTCCTCCTCGTCCAAGTCCCCGTCCCCGTCGACGTCGTCGTCACATCGCGGCACCTATCCGTCATCACCATGTTCGCGCCTTCGACGCGTCGCGCGACGACGACGTGCCTCGCGCGATGCGCGTCGATGATGCCGACGATGACCGCTACGTCGCGCGTCGTGTCCACGACCGATCCGTTCGTCATCGCACCCACCACCGCGCGAATGAAGTCGAACTCCGTCCCGAGCGCAAAGGGGGGGTGGGTTGCTCGACGCTCGATGAGCCATCATCTCGGTGACTTCTCCGATCGACCGTTTCACGATCGACCGTTACCGGTCGACCCTGCCACGAACGGTGGTCTGAAGGAGTACTCGGTGGTGTACACCGATCGCGCCATCAATCACATGTCGCCAAAGTTTATGGAGACGATGAAAAATCTGGACGGCGCGTTGAAGCGCGCGTACAACGCGTCGGGGGTGGTGATCATGCCTGGAAGCGGGACGTACGGGATGGAATCCGTGGCGAGACAGTGGTGTGAGGGTAAAAAAGCGTTGGTGATTCGAAACGGGTACTTTTCCTATCGATGGACGGATATTTTTGAACAGACGGGGATTCCGAGCGAAACCATCGTGATGCGCGGCGTCCCGGCGGACGACGACGCGCGTCCGTCGTTTATGCCACCGCCGCTCGCGGACGTCGTGGCGAAAATTAAAGCGGAGAAACCGGCGGTGGTGTTCGCACCGCACGTGGAGACGTCGACGGGGATCATTTTACCGGATGAATACATCAAGGGCGTCGCCGACGCCGTGCACGCGCACGGGGGGCTCTTCGTCCTCGATTGCATCGCGAGCGGGACGGTGTGGGTGGACATGAAGGCGACGGGCGTCGATGCGATTCTGAGCGCGCCTCAAAAAGGGTGGACCGGCCCGGCGTGTGCGTCCATCATCATGCTCGGTGAACGAGGCGTGCACGCGACGAGAAATTCCGTGTCGACGTCGATGGTCATCAACATGCGCAAGTGGCTCGAAGTCATGGACGCCTATCTCAACGGGGGGTTCGCGTATTACACGACGATGCCCACCGATGCGTTGACGCTGTTTGAACGCGCTGCGATGGAGACGGAAAAGATTGGATTCGATAAAGTGAAGGAGATGGCGTGGAAACTCGGCAACGAGACTCGCGCGATGATGGCGTCCAAGGGGTTGAAATCCGTCGCCGCCAAGGGGTACGAGGCGCCGGGCGTCGTCGTCTCGTACACGGATGACGCCACGATGTTTCAGAAATTCCGCGAAAAGGGGTTCCAAATCGCCGCGGGTGTTCCTTTCATGATCAACGAACCGACCGGGAACCACACGTTCCGAATCGGGTTGTTTGGTTTGGATAAAATCATGAATAGAGAGAACTGCATCGGGACGTTGGAGCCGACGCTCGACGACATTTTACGCGAAAACGAAGCCGCCGCCGCCGGCGAGGCGTAGGTTAGATCGGTGGACAGACACACGGACGTTTAACCGCGCGATTTACTTTTACGACGAACGCGGTTTCGACGTTCCGCCGCCGAGACGCGACTCACGAACACACATATAAAACAATTACGTTTCATTGCTCTTCACGAATGGACGCGCGTTGTAATTTGTACACACCGCGCCTCGCGCGTCATCCACCCTCGACGCCTCTTCGCGACCTCGATTCGACGCGCGAACACATGCAGACGACGCCCGCGCGCGTTCGCGCGGCGTTCGCGCGCGCGGTGGTCCCGAATCCGTACCGAAAAAGTCTCGGGACGCGTCGAGTCGCTTTTTCAGCCGCCGCGGAATCATCCACGCGCGGAGGACGCGGAGGACGCGGAGGACGCGGTGGACGCGGGCGTGGAACCGACGGTCGAGACGCGGTGCCTCGTCAGCGTCGACAGTTCGACGACGCGCAGCTCGCGCGGTTGGCGAGCGCGCGAGAACGCGTCGAGGCGGGGACGTTCGCGTCGGCGTCGGTGGCGCGAGGCAAGGCGAACATGTTTTTGGATGGGAATCCCATCGTCTACGCGGGCGCGCTGGAGAAAGTGACGGGGGCGAACGGTGCGAAAGATGTTCGAACCGGGGATTGGGTGTGCGTGACGGATCACGCGATGGCGCCGATATGTTTTGGGTTTTATAACGAGACGTCGTCGTACGCGGTGCGCGCGTTGGCGCAGGCGTGGGAATCGTGCGCGGAGAACGCCGAGGACGCGGATGGGATCGTTCGCGCGCGCGTGCGAGAGGCGTACGACGCGCGCGAGCGGTTGGGTCTGACGTCGAACGCGCGAACGACGTGTTATCGGTTGATTAATTCAGAGGGGGATCGGTTGAGCGGGTTAAACGTCGACGTGTACGGGGACGTCGTCGTGGCGAGTTCGACCGCGGCGTGGGTCGAACAGCGACGCGAGGTGATCGTTCGCGCGCTCGGAGAGGTTTTGGGTGGTAAAGGCGGCGCGAACGTGGTGTGGCGACGGGACGAGAAGATGTACGAGGCCGAGGGGTTGGCGTGGAGCGGCGAGAGCGTTTCGTATTACGCCGCGGCGACGGGCGCCGCGGCGACGGAAAACATCCCGAGCGAGGTCATCGTGCTCGAGAACGACGTCAAGTACGCGGTGGACATGGCGGGCGGGCATAAGACTGGCTTTTACGTCGATCAGCGCGAGAATCGGCTGGCGATGCGCGAGATGTCGCGAGGGAAAAAGGTGTTGGACGTGTGCTGCTACACGGGCGGCTTCGCCATCAACGCCGCGCTCGGCGGCGCGTCGAGCGTCACCGCCGTCGACAGTTCCGACGCCGCGCTCACCGTCGCGGCGCGAAATGCCGAACTCAACGACGTCCAAGACAAGGTGCGATTCGTCCGCGCCGACGCCTTTGATTTCATGCAGCGCGAGCTCGACGACGGCGCCGCCGGCACGTACGACGTCGTTGTCCTCGACCCTCCGAAATTCGCGCCGAGCAAGCCATCCCTCAAGAAGGCGCTTCCAAAGTACATTGGATTAAACAAACGCGCCATGGCGCTCCTCCGTCCGGGCGGTATCCTCGTTACGTGTTCGTGTTCGGGCGCCGTGACGCAGGAGCGTCTCTTGCCGGACGTCGTCGCCGCCGCCGCGTCGGCGTCGGGCAGGCGAGCCACCCTCCTCGCCTCCCGAGGCGCCGGCCCGGATCAACCCATCGATCCCGCGTACTCGTTCGGTGAATATTTGACCGTCTTGACCGTTCGCGTGAGCTGATGCGTGTAATAGTGTATCCATCGTTTCCGTCGTCGCGCGTCGTCCCGGCTCGAAAACCCTCGGGACAAGATTCGAGCGAATCGAACGATCGCGAGCGCACACTCCCGCGCGCGTCGACGGACGGCGCGTGGCTCGACGAGGAGGTGAGTGAGATGGCGCCGCTCGATCTCGACGCGTGGTTGGAGAAGATACGGCGATGCGAGCCACTCGAGGAGCATGAATTGAAATCTCTGTGCGCGCGAGTCAAGGAACTCTTGGTGGAGGAGTCCAACGTCCAGAGCGTGCACAGTCCGGTGACGGTGTGCGGAGACATTCACGGACAGTTTCACGATCTGCTGAAACTGCTCGAGACGGGTGGGGAGGTGCCGGGGACGAATTACATCTTCATGGGGGATTTCGTCGATCGCGGGTACAATAGCTTGGAGTCGTTCACGCTGTTGATGCTCCTCAAGGCGCGATGGCCCGCGCACGTGACGCTGTTGCGAGGAAACCACGAGTCGAGACAGATCACGCAGGTGTATGGTTTTTACGATGAGTGTCAGAGAAAGTACGGAAGCGCGAACGCGTGGCGCTGGTGCACTGACGTCTTCGACTATCTGGGTTTGGCGTGCGTCATCGATGGAAAGGTACTGTGCGTGCACGGTGGGTTGTCTCCGGACATTCGAACGATCGATCAGGTTCGAACGATCGATCGATTGTGCGAGATTCCGCACGAGGGGCCGTTTTGTGATTTGATGTGGAGCGACCCCGAGGACATCGAGACGTGGGCGGTGAGTCCGCGAGGCGCCGGTTGGTTGTTCGGACGCCGGGTCACGGACGAGTTCAACGAGATTAATGGGTTAAATTTGATTTGTAGAGCGCACCAGTTGGTTCAGGAGGGGTTGAAGTACATGTTCCCGGATAAGAACTTGGTCACGGTTTGGAGCGCGCCGAATTATTGCTATCGCTGCGGCAACGTGGCGTCCATCCTAGCCTTTGACGATAACCTCGATCGTGAGGTTAAGTATTTCACGGAAACCACTGAAAACAGCACCATGATGGCGCCTCGCGCGTCGTTACCCGGCTACTTTCTGTAAACGATAATTCACTTAGAGACAGCGGAGAGAAGGAACGAGAAGAAGAAGCCACCGAACGCGGAGAGAGTCGCGGCATTTTTATTAGCGCTCGTCGACGGTACGACGCGTCCTAGTGCGTCACGCGCCGCCTTGTATCAATCAGAATACCATTCCTAGCCTCACGTATCGTTACAACAACCTACTTTTTGCCGACGCCTCCACCTCCGCCGTGTTTCCTCTCCTTCAACGTCAACTTTGCCCTCAAATTTTTTAACTCCTTCGCCTTCGCCTTCGCCTCCGCCGCGTTCGCCGTTCCGGCCCACCCGCTCGCCTCCTCCTTCTCGAGCGCCTCCACGTCCGCGCGCAATCGCTCAAACTTGGCGTAATCCGCGCCTCGATTTCGATCGATGCTTTTGCGAGCCACCGCGCGCGAGGTCGCCCTCGGCGCGGCGAGACCGAGGAGACCGTGTCGACCGCGGTGGCCGCCCTTGGCGAGCTTTTGACGCTGAATCTTACCGGCCATCGCGCGAGGGCGAGAGACGCGCGCGTCGGCGTGTGACGGGACGGGGACGCGCCGCCGCCGCCGAGCTCTAAAAAAGTATTTCAGAGCGCGGCGACTCGAATAGACGCGGCGTGAACGTCCGTGGTCGAATGACTATGGGTGGTGATATGGTGACTATAAGCGCTAGGTGACGGTGAGTATGTACGGCGCGTTTCGAGCCTCGGCGGCGACGGCGACGCGGTTCGAGCGAGACCGAGGCGACGACGGCGCGCCGTCTACTGAGGACGCTCTCGGCGTCGTCGGCGGCGACGACGCGCGTTCGGTCCACTCGAGCGTGTATCCGTCGAGGACGTGGTCGCCCTTGGCGAAACACGCGACGGTGAGCGGGAATCGGAAGACGGCGCCGGGAGCGACGTTTTTCGCCGTTCGACGCACGGGTCCAACCCACACGAACGGTTTCCCGGGCGGAAGCGGGATCGGTCGACGACGATTCTCATCCATCGTCGTCAAAGACTCGCGAGTGTGCCAGGCGTTCTTGTCGTATTCGAGCGCCCATCCGCCTCGTTCGACGTTGGCGGGGGCGGAGGACGCGGCGTCGGCGGCGAAGACGACATCGAGGTACTCGTCAGATTCGTTTCGAACGTTCAGCGTCACCGACGCGTACGTCACGTTACCCGGCGCGAGTTCATCGAGACGTAATTCGCTCGGGTGGTCGATGGTCCAAGAGATTTTGCTTCGCAGCGACGCTGGCGTGCGCGCGGTGTCGGCGCATCGAGCGAGCTCGACGACGTCTCGCGCGTGATGCGCGCCGACGACGTCTTCGCCTTCGATCGACCACGTCACCATCAATCCGTCCGCGGCGACGTCGTCGTGCGGAACGTTCGCCTTCTTTCGCTTGTACACGTTGTGAAAGTCAAAGAGCGGCTCGACGACGTCCTCGCGCGCGTCTCCCGCGAAATTCAACGTCTCGCTCGACGTCTCGGCGGGAGAGCACTTGATGAGCGTCTCGACGGTTTCTCCCGGACGAATCACGCGCGGTTCGTTCGGATTTTTCATCAACGGTGTCAATTCGTACGTGTCGCGCGCCTTGGTTCGTCCCAGACGAACACTGTTGAGTATGAACGTCTTGGTTTGATTCGCCTCGCTCGAGACGGTTAATCGAACGATTCTCGCCAACGGGTGCGACGGCGACGGCATCGTCCTCGCCGTCACGCACACGCACGGCGTGACGTCCACGCTCTCAAATATGCGAATCGTTCGGTAACGAAGCAGTTTCGGCGCCGGTGGTTCCGGTTGGTAACACACGCACACGCGCACGGGCGCGCGGACGACGGCGCTGGGATGAAACCACAGCGGCCAGCGAATCGTGGACCCGGATGCGAGCGTCTCCCACGCCGGAAGCGCGTACACCGCGCCCGCGGGATCGATGGCGCCGTCATCGTTCGACCCGAAGACGTCTTGGGCGTCGTCTAGATTCTCTCGGCTCGCGTTGCGTCGAATCGTCGGTTCGGCCACGGGCGCATGCGACGGATCCACGGGACGAAGCAACGCCGTGGGCACGCGCACGCGGATGTGTTTCGCCATCGGTTGCGTGACGTTCGTGATGACGAGATCGACGCGGTGTAGAGACCCGTCTATGGCCTCTCCGGGGACGCGTTCGAGCGTGCCCTCGCATCTCGGCACTGTCTCGCACACGTTGAAGATTAAACGCTGGTGCTTTCGCACGTCTCGCAACCACTCACCGTTCGCGCCTCGACGTGTTCGCGGCGCCGAGACGTCAAAATACTGTCGCCCTCGCAAGATTCCTTTCTCGCCGACCGTCCACGCGACGCCTTTTACGCGAAGCACTCCCGACGCGCGCGGCGTTATGCTGAGCGTAAACGTCTCTGTGGAATGCGCGCGAAGCGTCTTCCGCTCCTTCTGGGCTCGTACGAGAGAATCATCCGTCGTCTCGAAGACGTCGTTCGACGTCGTCGCGCCTGATGCCGAAGTGAACTCCCACAAAAGTCGCACGTCTTTCAACTCCAGCGCGTACCGAAGCGGATTGCTCAATTCGACGTCGACCTTTAAATCTTCGCCCAACGCGCACACCGCCGTTTGATCCACCTCAACCTGTCGTCCACCACCGCTGAGCCAATTAGGTTTCGACGAACTCGTCAATAGGTTTTGAGGTATGACGCCACCGCGCTCGATCGCGCTCCAAGCCTCTTTCCCGTTATCCGAACTCGATTCGGTGGATTTGCGGTCGTCGGCAAAGGTGACGTGCACTTTGTTCGCGTTCATCTTCGGCAGCGGACACGCGATCTCATCCTCGCGAACGTCGCGCTTTTCCGACGCGCACTCGTTTTCGTACTTTTGAACGTACTCCTCGAGCGTATCGAAGCGCGTCTTCTGCGCGTCGGCGGGTAAATGCGCGGCTCGTCGCATGGCTTCTCGGTGAAACTCCATCGCCGTCCGCGCGTGTCCGGCGTTGGCGACGAGTCGACCCAGAGTGGTATTCAAGTGCTCTTGCGCCGCGTTCCACGAAGTTTCATCCGCCGTTGGTGGAAGTGCGAACGCGTAACATCGCGTCGCCGCGGGGAACGCGCCGGCTCGGACGTATCGAGCGCCCGCCAAGACCATGTACGAGGCGAATTTATGAATCATGGCGGACTCGCCGCGAATGAATGAGAACGCCGCGCGCTCCAATAAGAGCGCCGAGCGAAGGTCGGACGCGTGAAACGCCGACGCGAGCACTAGAGGCACGTGCGCGTCGCGGTGCGCGCCGAGAACCGACAAGGCTTCGGCGTGCTCGACGGCAGAGCGCGTCTTCAACATCTCGATGTGCGACCGCTGTTGATCTCCCTGTCCGACGGTCGCTTCTAGTTTTTGCAGATTCGTCATCGCGCTGTTATACGCGTGATCGATGTCCTTTTTTACGTCAGCGACGTTGCGCGAGTGACGCGTCGCCAAGTACACGTGCGCCATCGCCTCGTACGAAGACGCCAAGCGTTTCAGAGCGTTCTGCGACTTGTAATCGGAGTGCACGAGCTTGAAATTCGCCAGCGCAGATTCGAAATCTCCCACCATGTACGCTAAATCACCGGCGAGTCTGATCTGCGATTCGGGCGAGCTGTGTCCTTGCCCGGTCTCCCGCGTCGTCGTCGTCGTGCTCCGACCCCAAAAACTTCTAAACTGATTGCGCAAACCTTTCCGCGTGTTATAAATCTGCGTCGAGAGCGCGAAGAGTTTACGCTCCATGTGCGGCACCAGTATCTTCGTCACGAACGCTCTGACGTACGATTCGGCGCCTTTGACGTCATCAGCGCTCATGTACCGCCCCTCGCTCGCGCGCGTCTCCGCGCCTCCGCCGCCTGCGCGCTCGGCCGCCGCTCGAGACACGAGCACCTCCCTACACGCGTCCCAATCCACGCCGCACGCATCTCGACCCTCCGCATCCGAGTTCACGACCAACAACTCACAATCCCACGCCCCAGTCTGTCGTACGCTCTTCAACAGCGCCTCGGCGGCTTCTCGCGTCGCGCCACCGGCGCGCGCGTCCCACACCAAAACTTTCCCGAAACACGTCTCCGGATCCGCCCCACCTCGCTCGAACACCGGCAGACGCAAAAAGCGACGCTTCATCTCTTCGAACGACGCCAACACGTCCTCGTACGTCGCCTTTGTCGACGCGTCCACGCACAGAATCGCCCCCAGCGGATGGTCGAACGCCTCGCACTCGTTGAACGCCAACGCGCGTTCATTCGTCTCGAAAAAACTCTCGAACCGCGCGCTCGTCTCCGCCTCCTCTCTCGCGCGCGATGCGCACGCGTCCACGCTCGCGCGTCGCGCCCACGTCGCGTCGCGCGACGCCGGCGTCGTCGCGTCGAACGCCTCCGCGGAGACGACGACGCGACCGCGTGCGTGCGCATCCTCCCCCGTCGCGCTCGTCGCGCCGTGGTCGCTCACGAAGCGCACGCCGAGCGCGGTGAGCGGTATCACGCGCATCGGATTCTCGGCGTCCGCGCGCACGGCGCACTCGAGCCCATCCACGCGCGCGCGCGCGCGAAAAAGATCCACCAATCGAACCGAGCTCAAATCTTCATCCTCGTCCGCGTCGCGCGCGTCGCCCGCGCCCGCGGTCGCGCGCGCGCGTCTCGCCTCGAGACTCTTCTCCGCGCACACCACGACGCACGGTTCGCGCCGCGCGCGAAGACGCGCCTCGAACCTCGCCGCGCTCATGTCAACGGTGGTTCGCGCCCGAGACTGCCGCGTCCCGCGTCGTCGCACCCATCGTCGACGCGACGTCCGACGCGCGCGCGACGACGCGCGTTCGACGGAAGCTATTCGTCTCCGACCGCGCGCGACGACGCGCGCGCCGTCTCGACGTCCATTCACGCGCGCGCGCGACGACGCGCGAACGGAAGACGATTCGACATAACGAGGAAATCGTCACACGACGCCACGACATGCGCGTGCGCGCGCTCGACGGCGTCCCGTTCGACGAGTTCGACGACGCGCGCGTGGGTATTTTCTTTTACGTCGTCTTCGTCGTCGGATGGTGTGCGTTCGCCCGCGCCGTCGTCGTCGCGGCGCGCGAACTCTCGAGAGCGCTCACTGGAAAATTATTGAGAGAAGTCGCGCGCTGCGCGTCGACGCTCTTCCCGGTGTGGTGCGCGCTCGCGACGGTGAACGCTCGACGCATGCTTCGAGGAAAACGGCTCGGCGTCGCGCGCGTCGCGCGCGGGGAGGCGGATCCGCTGACGCGTCCGAATGGTGCGAACGGGCGCGCCGGGCGGCGGCGCTGTTGCGTCGTCGGCGGCGGCGCGAGCGGACTCGTCGCGGCGAGACGCGCGCGAGAGACGTTCGAATACGTCCGCGCGTACGAACGTTCGGACTGCGTCGGTGGCGTGTGGGCGTACGGCCATCGGTCGGGCGGCGTGTTTAACTCGGTGTTACAAAACGTGACGAAATTGGCCAACGCGTTCGCGGATTACCCGTGCGACAGAGGCGGTCCGTTGTACTTTGGATGGAGGAAAACGCTCGAGTATCTGCGCGGGTACGCCGACCACTTCGGTCTGTTACGAGACGGCACGCTGGAATTGAACGCCGAGGTGACTTCGGTGCGGAAGGATGCGCGCACGGGCGAATTCGTCGTCGACGTGGCGCGCCGCGGAGCCGACGGATCGACGACGAAGACGCGCGAACGTTTCGATTACGTGTGGGTGTGTTCGGGACAATTATCTGTGCCGAGCTTGCCGGACGTTCGCGGGATTCGAACGTTTCCGGGCAGAGTGCTGCACTCGAGCGAGTACAAGACGCCGACGCCGTTCGAAGGGAAGGACGTCTTGGTGGTCGGTTTGGGGTCGGCGAGCGGTTCCGACCTCGCGCAGGAACTCGCCGTCGTGGCGTCGAGCGTGACGCTCAGCGTGCGCACGGAACGCTACATCGTCAAACGTGGATTATCAAACGGTGTGGCGTCCGTGTTCAATCGTGTGTCGTTGATGATGCCGGCGTGGCTCGGCGTCGTCGCGTACACGTATTTCGACTGTTATCCATTCGTGCGAAATCTCCGACCCGGCGTGACGGATAGCGGCGAGTTGTTGAACGCGTTTGCGTTGCAAAAGATACACCAAGCCACCGTCGTCGATCGCGTGCGCGACGACGTCGTGCACTTTGTCGACGGGACGTCGAATCGTTTCGACGTCATCGTCTTCGCCACGGGATACGAGAGGCGCGTCGATTTCATGGCTGACGATTTACGACCGACGGAGGGATTATTCGAAGACTGCGTGTTACCGTCGGAACCGCGCGTCGGATACATTCTCTTCGTCTTACCATTCGGAACGCACTGGCAGGTGGCCGAGGCGCAGGCGATGTATCTCTCGCGCGTGCACTCGGGCGACATTCCGTTGCCGTCGACGCGCGAGATGCGCGAGCGCGCGGAACCGTGTCCCCGCCACGGCTCGCACACGCACTTCGCCGAACATTACCGCGTCAAGTATCTCTTCCTCCTCGCTCCATACATTTTTCCCGAGTATCGCGAGCTCCTCCGTCGACCTCAAACGTTGCTTCGGATTTTATGGTCGCCGTACGTCGCGCCGTTCGGCGAGTGGGCGTCGGCGGATTGGGCGCGACGAACGACATTCGGCGACGCGCGCGGGCACACGCGCGCGCGATGGCGCGGGCGCTCGTACAACGTGTGGTGAGCGAGCTACGCGGTCTATGTGATTTTACAAGCGATGACGGGTGTGCATTCGGTCGGTCGTCAGGCCAAGTCGATGAGCTCGATTTGCGCGTCCAGCGTGTCCTCCTCGAAGCGACGCCATTGTCTGTCGTTGGCGCTCTGCGCTCGCAGGCGTCGCGCGAGCGCGGGTCCGCCGAGTGCGGCGGCGGTACCGCCGAGACCGACGACGACGAACGGCCAGACCGATCCGGTGTGCGTCGACGGCGGCGACGGCGGCGGCGACGGCGGCGGCGACGGCGGCGGCGGCGGCGACGGCGGCGGCGGCGGCGACGCAGTGGGCGGCGACGACGTCTCGTTCGCGCCGACGTATCTCTGTTGTAACTCGCGACAACTCAACCTCGTCATGTTGACCCGATTCGCGCCCACATCGAACGTTACGAGCGTGTCTCGCATCGTGATTTGCCCGAGGAGAATTTTGTTCCACGAGTAATCCGCGAAGACGCCGAGACAAAACGCGTGCGCGTTCGTCTCGTGCGCGAACAAATAATTCTCCGGACCGAGCTCGATCGCCGCGTCGTCGTCGTAATCGATCGTGAGCGATGGAAAAAATTCTCCCACGGTGGCTTCGGTCAACGCGGATCCGCCGTCGTAGCACACGTCGTCGTACTGAGGGTCGGCGCCGTCGACGAGGACCAATCCCGCGTTCGTCGAGGCGTTTTCGAGCGCGTCGGCGAACGCCGCGTGCATCGCGCGCGGCAGATACGTGAACGTCGTCCCGGAATCTATGATGGTCGTTACGTCCGTCGACCCTTTGAGCTCGACGTCGCCGAGCTTCCATCGTCTCGCCTTGGTTTCGTAAAACGTCGACGTCTCTCGCGTCAACGGCGTCGAGACGGCTCGATCGTCCGCGTCGCCGAAATCAAACCTCCCGAGCGTCATCACCCCACCGTTCTTCCCGAACCCATCAACACACATCGAAAACACGTTTTCTATCGCGCCCGCGCGCACCATTTGCGCGAACGTCGTCCTCGAGTCGGCGCCCAATCCAAACAATCCGTCGGCGCGTTGCGCTAAAATTAAATTCGTCTCCGATACCTCGCACCCGAACATCACCGTCGCGTTCGACACCGTTCCACCGAAATGCACGACGTCCTCCACCACGTACCCACGACTTGAGCTCCCCTCTTGATACGACAGCTCGTACTCGCACTCGGCGCGCTCGCCCACTCTCGAACATGTCCCCGACATGGCCGCGCACGCGCTCGAATCCTCCTCTCTCGAACAATTCAACGCCCTGAAATCCGGCGACCGATCGTAATCGTAATACGCACCGGCCTGGTGCGTTCCACACCCCTCGCATCCCTTACACGGGAGGTACGTCATCGAACTTCCCGTGTCGACGATGAGTTCGTAGCGTTGGTCACCCGCGAGCTCAAACGACATCCAGAGCGTCCCCGTGCCACCGACCCCACCCTCGAGTTCGCGCGCGGTGGCGTTCGAAACCTGTAAACGTCGATGACTAGAGACGCGCGAGATTCGTCGCGCGAGGGCGTGGATGGACGCCGAGGGCGTCGCGACGACGGCGCGAATCATCATCATCATCACCAGCACCGAGCGCATCATCGTGCGCGTGTTCATCGACGCCTCGCGCGTTCGACGACGCGACTCGCGACGACCACGCGCGCGCATCGATCGCGCGCGCCAAGGCACGCGCGCTCGACGCGTCCGGTATCGCGACCGCGCGTCGACGTGTGCGAGTGCGTTCGATTCGATTCGTCATTTCGAGGACGCGTCATGCGTCGCGCGTTCGCGGCGGCGTCGCGACGCGCCTCGTCCTCGCTCGACGCCTCGACGTCGCGCGCGAATCCCCTCGCCCTCGCGCCGCCGCTCGCGAGCGTCGCGACGCGCTCGACGTCGTCTCGGGCGTCGCGTTCGGCGCCGCCGTTTTTGGTGAAAAATCTCCCACCCACCGATGTGTGCGCCGACGTCGCCGACGACGAGCGATTCACCGGTCCATCGCGCGCGCGCACGCTCCGTCAGACGCTCGCGCGCGCCATCGTGCGGGATCACGGGGTGCGTCGCGCGCGCGCGCTCGGAAGCGGGCACGCGAGAGGCGCGGCTCGGGTGGCGGAGACGTTGCGGCGACGCGCGAAGGGTGTCGACGTGTACGTCGTCGGCGGCGCGGTTCGCGATTGGATCGCGCGTGGGGACGACTGCGTTCCTCGAGATGTAGATTTAGCGACGAGCGCGACGTACGACGAGGCGAGGGCGGCGCTGGGGAGACGGATGAAAACGGTGGGGAGACGGTTTACAGTCGGGTTGGTGCGCGTCGACGACGACGCGTGGATCGAATTGGCGAGTTTTGAGAGCGAGAGTGGAGAAGTGGTGGACGGGGTGCGCGTGGACGATGGACGACGCGCGAGCGAGGGGGGAGAGACGCCGAGGAAACCGTGTGGGGAGTTGGATTTGGATGAATTGTTGAGACGGCGGCGAGTGGCGCGCGAACGGAGCGGCGACGGCAGCGGCGAAAAGAGAGCGTCGGGGAGGCGCCGTAAGGCGACAACGACGTCGACGGTGAGCGCGGATGCTGATTTTCAACGTCTGTTGGCGTGCGCGGATAACGCGCAGCGAAGAGATTTTACGGTGAATTCGATGTATTACGATCCGTTTCGGGAAGAAGTGTTGGATTTTTGCAACGGAATCCACGACGCGCTCGAGGGCGTCGTGCGCACGGTTCGGCCGACGCACACGAGTCTGAAAGAAGATCCCGTGCGTATGTTGCGCGCGATACGGCTCGCGGCGAGACATGGGTTCACGATGACGAAGGGATTACGCGCGGGTTTGCGCGCGTACGCGCCGACGTTGGCGCTCGCGTCGTCCCGACGCGTCGCGCAAGAGATCGAGACGTTGATGCACCACGGATACGCGGCGCGCACGTTTAAATTATTGTGGCACTCGACGATACTCAAGCACGCGTTTCCGGTGCAGTTTGAATTTTTACGACAGAGACTACCGAGGAAATCGACGCTGACGTACGAGATGGAATCGTTGGTGACGCCCGAGCGCGACGTCGACGGCGGCGCGCGCGCGTTTTTCGACGCGCTCGAGGCGTACGACGCGTGCGTGAGACACGACGCCGATGCCGAACACCGCATCGCCGAGCCGGCGTTCGCGCAATGGCTCGCCATCGTCGTCGCGCCGGTGGCGTTGGAAAAAATACGAGACGCAGACGCAGACGCAGACGCCGAACGCGACGCCGTCGACGCGTGGACGCCGCCGCCGCGTTGGAGCACCGTGCGCGACGATCCCGTGGCTCGAGAACGCGTGGAGGCGCGATGGCACGCGTTCACGTTTGCCACGCTCGACGTGTTGGACGACATGCTCGAACGCTCGGCCATGGACGCGCCTCGCGACGGAAACGATCTCGCCCTCTTGACCCGCGCCGACTGCGCGTCCGCGCTCTTACTCCTCCTCGCGCACGGACCGATGTTCGCCGACGCGCAGAGAGGCGAGTTGACGTGGAACGACGCCGATCTCGATCGCCTCTCCGACGGCGGCGCGCGCGTCAGGGCGTCCTTCGCGCGCGCGAGACGCCGCGGCGAGTGGTACAACGCCAGTAAATCTCCATCCGCCGCTGACGCCGACGCCGTGCGCGCGTGTCTCGAACGCCATCGCACACCAATGAGCGAGACACACCATTAGCTAGGCTGTACTATCAATCACATCACAATCAAATCAAATCAAATCAAAGCAAGTTCAGCGAAACGCGCATTCGCGCGCGTCGTCCGTTCGCGCGCGCTTCTTCCCGCGCGCCGCCTCCACCTCCACCGCCGCCTCCTCCTCCGGTTCTTCATACGTAAACACGTGATAATGTGGAACATCCACCGAATTATGCACGTTCATGTCAAAGTTCCACGCCACGCACCGCTTTTTATGTTCCCTCAACCATCGAGACGTCCAGTCCACCACCTCCCGCTCGCTCATCTCCCTCCTCGACCACAGCGTCATGTGCGTCACACCTCTCGGCGTCTCGTACGGAAACATGTTCACCTCGATGGCGACGTCCGCGTTCGCGAGCACCGTGCGCTCGATCTCGTCCTCGACGCCGTAATATCCGCCGGCGGCGTCGAGGCTGTCGACGTGCGCGCGTTTCCGTCTCGTCGTCTCCTCGTCGCGCGTCCAGTGATCCATCGCGAGCGTCGCCGGCGGAACGGCGTCACGACGTTCGCGATCGGTGACGCGCGACGACGAGGAGGTAAAGCGACGAGGCGACGCGTCGTCGTCGTCGTCGTCGTCATCATCATCACTTTCATCTTTACGGTCATCGGCGGCGGCGTCATCCGTCTCGGACCGACGCGCGCGATCGTCGTCGTCCTCGCGCGCGGGCGTGCGAACGTCCGAGCGAGACTCGCGCGCGCGCGTGAGCTTGGCGACGCGATGGACGTCGGCGTCGTCGACGTCGTCGCTCATGGATAGATTATGGGTCGGCGCCGAGTGGCGCCCGCAGAGTCGAGCGCGCGCGAGGGCGTCGCGAGCGTCGTCGAACGCGCGGCCGCGAGCGTCGAAAGACGAGGGACGAGTCGATCGGTGTTCGGGAGCGCGCGACACGGACCGCGCGGACGACGGCCGCGCGCGGAAGACGCGGGGACGGCGATCGTGCGCGATGGTGTTTCGCGCTCGGGAGGATGGATCGGCGCGCGAAGCGCTCGTGACGCGCGAGACGGCGGTGACGACGTACGGTGTGGAGAGTGTGGACGTTGAACTCGGTGCGCGCGACGCGCGCGCGCGCGGGGGGCGACGAGGCGAGTGGACGGTGCGCGGGGGCGTCGCGGGCGCGTTGGGTGTTGGCGCGGCGGCGGCGTGTTGTTGCCTCGCGGCGTTATCCGGAGGACGCGCGACGGCGATGGGGGCGTTGGGGATCGCGCCCGATGCGCGAGGGACGCCGCCGCCGGATTACGCGTTCGTGCGCAAGGCGAGGCGGGCGTTCGGGGCGGCGCTGATGCGCGCGAGTTATCACCAGACGGCGCCGGACGGAGGCGCGGCGACGGCGGAGGAGGCGGACGCGTTGGCGGACGCGGACGCGTTGGCGGACATTGAAGATGAGGATTTCACGCGAGGTGGAGATTATCTATCGTCGTCGATGGCGTCGGCGACGGCGGGGGCGCGACGACGCGCGCACGGAAGAAGAGGCCGCGCGAAGCCTCCGGCGCCGGCGTCGACGGGCGGTTTGCCGACCGCGGTCGGCAAAGACGACGCGTCGACGGCGCACGTGAACAGAGTTCGCGCGTTTCGTCAGCGCGCGCGTCAAGAGCGTCGCATCCGGGATAGAGACGCCGAGATCGCAGAACGCGAATCCAAGGCGGAGGCGTCGCTCGGCAATTTGAACGTCGACGCCGACGACGCGATGCGCGATCTCAATCCCGCGGCTGCGCACCGAGCGAAGATTCGCGAGGAAAAGCGCAAAGAATTCTTGGCGCTTCAAAAGATGGAGGCATACGAACGCCGTAAACGACAGGAGAAACGACAGCGTTTGCAAGCGCAAAACGCCGCGGCGGAGGATTCGATGACGACGTACGCCGACGAAGAGTCACCGCTCGAGACGCCGCTCGTGCCGGAGAGCGCGGCCGAACTCGTGTACCCCAACGATCAAATCGAGGAGATCGAGCGTGAGCAACTCATCGAGGCCAAACCCTCGATCGAGCCGCCCATCGAACCCGAGGTGGAGCCCGTCGACGACGAGCTCACCGCCGAACTCTCCGCGCCGCCGAATAAACAAAAGCAGGCGCGCGAGAAGCGACACCACAAGGGATTCTTAGCCTTCAAGAAGCTCGCGGAGCACGTTCGTCACAAGCGCGTGGAGCATCGAGAGCATGAGAGAGAGAAGGACGCGCAGGCGATGGAGGTGGAGTTGGATCCCAGGCAACAGGTGAATAACGAGCGGATCGTGAAGGATGAAGACAGAGTGGAGGCCAAGCCGGCAGAGACCGCGCCGACGCCGGCGAAGAAAGACGAAGAGACATCCAAGCCCCCGACGCCCGATGCGACGTCGGCGAAGGAGAACACCGCGCCAGCCGCAACGCCGACGCCCGCGCCGGAGAAGAAGGAGGAGAAACCCGAGCTTGCCGCGGACGAAGAGGAGACAGAACAAGAGGCGCTTGAAGAGGAGGGTGAATCAGAGAACTTGATCGAGGCGAAGGCGACGAAGGAAATTCTCGATGATTCGCAAAAGTACTTCAAATCCATCAACAACGGCTACTTCACGGCGACGCCGAGTCGCGACGACTTTGCGCACCGGGCGCGCGACTCGCGCGGTCTCGAATCGCTGCACAACCGACCGGGCTCCATTCCAGGCTTGATCGATCACTTACAAGCGAACGGGGCGCAACTCGGACAGATGCGCGTCGTTACCTACGCCAACTCGGCGTATTGGCCCGTGGCGAAGCTCTTCATCGAGTCGGCGAAGCGTCTTCCAGACGTCGCGAGCGCGTTAACTGTCATGGTCACCGACCGCTCGACGCTCAGAGATTGCGTCGAGACGGGCGTCATGTGTTTTCTCGACACCGACATGGTGGACATTCTCGGCGAGCGCATGAATGACGACGGAAGCATTCACGCCGGACAGTCAGACATCAGCGGCGATTTGGGCAAGGCGCTTCGCGTCGTGTGGACGTGGCGCAAGGTGCACGTCGTCTACACGCTCGTCCAGGCTGGATACGGCGCACTCTTCGTGGACGCGTCGACGCTGTTACTGCGAGATCCGCGCATGTTTGTCAAATCGAAACTCGACGCCGGCGCGCTCTTGGTGACGCTGTCCGATTTTGGTGGCCCATTGGAACAAAAAGCCATCAACACCGGACTCATCGGCGCGCGACCGAATGAATTCATCGGAAAGCTTCTGGAGGATTGGATGGCGCTCGAACCGACCGCGACGGACACCGAGCAAGCGTCTCTGACGTGGGACATTGCGCCGCACGCACGCGCCGATGGCGTCATCATCACGGCGCTCTCTCAAGACGCCGCGCCGTCCTATCTCACGTTTGACGTCACCAAGCACCTCGAGCCGGACGAAGACGGCAGCGGCAACCATCGTGGATACATGGTGCACGCCGCGTATTGCGGATCCATTCGAGGCAAGGTGGCATTCTTAGAGCGCGTGTCCAAGTTGGCGCGCAACCCGACGCTCATGTTACCGGTGACGGATGCGGAGAAACGCGGGTGCGACGTCTTCGACAGGCGCAAGTACTTTACTTGCGGTCTCGCGCCGTGGGATGGTGTCTGCGAGTGAATGAGCGAGCGAGCGAGCGCGTTCGAGTAGTTGAGAATTTGTGATCTATCTTATGTATGTACACTTCTTCGACTATTTTCTAGCAGACTTGCGTTCCTCGTCTTTTTGAAACAAACGCGTTTGTCGTCTCTTTTCCGCCACCTGCACCATGGAGACGGCGTGCGGAATCCACTGTAACCGCGCGGGATCGACGTGTAACATCTTCTTCCTCGATTGTTTCGCCTGGGAGGCTTTGAAATCCTTCATGCCCTCGCTCGTGATCTTCAAGTACCCCTGATCCTTGTAGAAGCGAACGGAACTGTGCGGCTGGAGCGTGTTGACGATGTCGTCGACGCGAATATTCGTCTTTTTACTCAACTCGGAGACGTTGATCTCTCCCGTGATGCCCTTGATCTCGTCGTACAGTACCCGGCTCCAGTACGCCTTGTACGACACGAACCCGAGATCGCTCAGAGGACGCTCCGGGGTGCCGATTCGTCCCTCGAGCTTGGATAACGCGTACGAAAATTCAATCAAAAACATGCCAAATCCGCGCCTCTGATACGGAGGCATGGTGAGGATACACGCTAAATTTGTCTCCACCTGTCCTTTCTCCTTGCTAAAGTACCCGACGATTCGATACACGGGCTTTCCATCGGCGTTGAAATCTTGTTCCGTGAGCACGTAAAAGTGAAACGCCCCGACGTCGTAGTACAACATCTTGTGATGCAAAAATAACTTGGCGATGAGACACAAATTTTGACAATACGTCGTCGCCGTGGACCCATCCACCTCCCACATCCGTAACTGTCCTCGCGCCGGCTGTTTCTCCGTCGCCGGCGCCGGCGGATGTCGATAAATCTCCTTCCCCGGTGGATGGCGCATCTCGCACGTCTTTTTATGCGCGATGTACGCCTTGCGCTTTCGATGATACTTTAAACAAAAATCACACACGAACAATCGCCCACCATCCGTGTACTCCTCGGGAAACGGCGATTCGTACCAACAATCGCATATGTACCTCCCCAACTCGACGTGCGTCACCCGTCGTCCTCGAACGCCCGGCGTCGATCCTCCGCCTTCGCCTTCGCGTCCCCCTCCGCGTCCACCCACCGTCGCCACCGACCGCGCGCGTCCGCTCGACGACGTCTCCATTCGCGCCCCCGTCGTCGTCGTCGCGTCATCGCTCAACAACGCGCTCTCCGCGACGAGTCCGCGCACGTGGTCCCTCGTCACCCACTCGCCGCCGACGCCGTCGCCGTCCAGGTACCGCACGTAATACTTGACCCGTCTCCCGCCCGGTCCGTCCCCCTTTCGCGCGACGACGGTCGCCGCGCGCGTGTTCCCGTCGAAGAGCGCGTCGACGAGGACGCGACTGCCGACGACGTACGGCGCGTCGTCGTCGTCGACGAGGAACGGTTTCGGCGGCATGCCGATGACGAGCGTTGAATGCCGAACGTCGTCGCGCGGGGAAATCACCGCGATGCGAGGCGCGAGACGGTGCGAACGCGCGCGATCGCGGTGCGTGCACGTACGCGCGCGTGTATCGTCGCGTGGACGCGGTGCGGAGACGCGGCGCGGCGCGCGCTGACGCGCGAATTCAATAAATCATCGACGTCGTCTCTCGGAGAGTGATTGTCCAGTCGGGCGCCATTCGGTGACGCATTCGACGCCGCATCGACGTCGAGACGCGCGAGAAGACGTTCAAAAGCGCACAGACGCGCGTGGTGATTGTATTCGCGTCGATCGCGACGCGCGGTGACGCGCGCGCGGGACGAATTGGGGGACGATCGACGCGTCGAGGGTGAATCTCGGCACTCGCAGCTTTGAGACTGGATTCGTTGTCGACATGCGTCGACGCGCGTACGTCGTCGATGGGGCGCCGTGCGACGAGGCGTCGATCGCGAGCGCGCGCGCGCGAGGCGTGACGTCGGTGGGAGGTGGATTCGAGCTCGAATTCGGGGACGAGACGGTGGCGGGAGGCGCGTGGGGCGCGTCTTCGATCGGCGACGCGTGCGCGACGACGACGGCGGAATTCGCGAATTCTGTCGAGGACGTGGACGGCGCGTTGGCGTTTCGATTCACGGTGGATAAAAATTTCAGCGCGGCGATCGAGGCGCGGGTGGTGCGAGAGGAGGGTGGGGCGTACGCGCGAGAGGTGCATTTGGGATCGTTGCGCGCGAGCGCGGACGCGACGGCGGACGAAGCCGGATGGATACGCGGCGTCATCGTCGCGCCGAAACGGGCGATGAGCGCGGCGTTCGATCGAGCGATGGGCGTGGAGAGTCGATCGGGGAATTTCACGGAGAGTTTGATTCTGATGGTGGACGCGTCGCCGTCGATTGGAGGCGAACAAGCGCGAGGCACGATTTGGAGCGCGACGATCGAGTCGATCGAGGACGGAGACGAGCCGCTCGACACGGAAGAGTCGACGATCGAACACAACGCGACGAATTCTTCGGATGACGTTGACGCGTACGCGCGCGCGATGGAGTCGATGGCGGAGGCGGTTCGCGAGGCGAACGAGCGAGCGGCGACGCCGATCGATCCGCCGGAGACGTCGGCATTCACCATCCTGTGGTCGCTCCTCGGTTCGCTCGGCGCAATCTGCGTGCTCTTGGTCGCCTTCACCGTCGTTCGGCGTCGGAGAAGAAGGTTAGAGTCGAAGAAGGGCGGCAAAGGCGGGGTGAAAACGCCGGTCAAGGCGAACCGTCAAAACTCGGCGGCAAGAAACAAGGCACAAGCCTTCAGAGAATCCGTGGAGATCACGTCGTCGGCGCGCGTCACGCGTCATCGCGCCGCGAACGCGCCTATTTTCGCGCACACGACGCCGTTCGGTCGACGTGCCCTGCAACGAATGGATTCCCTCGGCGCGTTTCGTCATGAATCGTCGTTTGAAGAAGACGATCACGTGGCGCTCGACGTCAATCGAACGCAGGACAGCGAAGAGTTTCATCAGCACGCTTTGGATATCGATCGCACGCGCGAGGAGGACGACGACACGCTCGCGCGAACGAGCGATGATTCCGACCGTTCAAACGCGTATCGATCGGCCGTGGAGGATGACAAAGACGAGTCCACGGAGATGACGGCGGCTGATCTCGTCAAGGAGGTGGAAAAGATTGGAAAGGCGGACACGTTCGCGTACATCTCTTCGGATGATTTCGAAAAGTACGTGCATATTTTTGAAAAGCTCGGTTCAGGTGGACATTCGACGGTGTTTTCGGCCAAGTGGCGGGAACGACACGTGGCGGCAAAAATCATGCACAACCTCGAAGATCGAGCGACGCTGCAGAGTGAAATCGAAATCATGCGAACCATCGATCATCCGTCGATCGTCAAAATCTACGGCGCGTGTTTATCGCGGAATTGTCTTCTCATGCAAATCGTACACGGAGGTTCGCTGCATGAGCTCTTACACTGCAGCGGGAGTGTGCCCGCGCCGCTCGATGAACAAAAAGCGCTGCGCATCGCTCGAGACATCGCGCGAGCGATGACGTACCTGCACGGACTCGAGCCGAAGATTATTCATCGAGATCTGAAACCTCACAACGTGCTGATAGAGCAAGACACAGAGCGAACGTATTTAGCAGACTTTGGCGTCTCTCGAGCCGTGCTTACGAGCCTCAGTCTATCTTCTCTGGGCGCGGGAACGGCGAATTATATGGCGCCCGAACTCTTCGGCGACGAACGCGCGGACGAGAAAGTCGACGTGTATTCATTCGCGATGATTTTGTACGAGATGATCACGGGTACGCAACCTTGGAAAGGGATTCACCCGGTGAAAATCGCCGCCACCGTGATCACGGGCTCAAACGGTCCTCGGCCCGATTTGCCAGAAACGATTATTTCGCCAGCTGTCGCCGCTCTCGTGCGCGAGTGCTGGAAATTTCAAGCGAAGAAGAGACCGACTTTCCCGGAAATACTCTCCACGCTCGAGGAACTGGGAAACTAAGTAAGTAAACGAACCAACGATATGCTCTAGCGTGATGTTACATTTATAGCTCTAGCGAATACATACGCAACTCGCTCACTCGTCGCTCGAGACCCCCAGACTGCGCGTCGCGTGCCTCTTCATCAATTGTGCGTTCCCCTTCTGTATCATATCCTCCGTCAGTCTCTTCGCGTACTCGTAATCAAACTCGTTCATGTACGTCTCTCGAGCGATTATGATTCGCAGCGCGACTTCGGAGTTGATTGACATGAACGCGTCGATCCACGAATCGCCGTCCCCGAGCGGAATCTCCTCCATCGCGCGACGCAAATCATCGTAATCCGGACACAAGCAACTCCCGTCGCGACCGGTGACTTGTGGCGCGAATCCGCCGTCTGCGCGCGAGAGAAAGAGAGAGAGAGAGAGTCCCGCGGTCAGTCTTTGTCCTTTCGGGTCCCTTTTCGGCTCTCACGCGCGCGTAAAGTGCGCACCGTTCCCCGCGCCCTCGATGTGTCCCTGCACGACGCGAATGGCGACAAAGGTGAACAATCGTCTCAGCGTCTTCGCAGCTTTGAGCTCGGGACTTTCGTTTCCCATTCCGTCTGCGGGAATGTAGAGCTTGGGCAAACCGGACGAGGCAGCGACGACGCGACGCGCGCGTCGAGACGCCATCGACCACGCGTGGTGTCTCGCCGTCGTCGGCGTCGGCGAACGCGACGCGAACATGACGCGCGAGGCGAGGCGCGCTGTGGAGTAGTCCCAACCTTTGTGAAAGGCGTTGAGTTTTGGAAAATGCGCACAACCGCCGGCGGGAACCTACGTACTATTCTATATTATTTCAAGATGAAGAGAGCGAATCGAGCGGCTCGGATGGGACTAAAACTCCAACCACGCGGTGAGATACTCGCACGAGGTGGGGTTGATGAGACCGTCCGGACGACACTCGTTGATCACCGGGCACACGCCGCAGGGAACGTCGGTGAAGGGGCTGTGCTCGGGAATGGCGAGTAAAGCCTTCGAGTAATACGTCGGAGGCTTTGAGTCGTTGTCCGTGACGGAGGCCATGCCGTCATCTTGCGATTCATCCTCGATCTCGTCGATTCTACCGTCGTACACGAGCGTATTGACGATTTGTAAGACTTCCTCCGAGGCGAGCTCGACGTGACTCAGCTTGCTCGAGCGCACGAAGTCGCTCACCTCTTCCAGCGTCACGCGGTCCTTTGAGCAGATGAACTTGACGCACTGCTCGCGAAGAACGTTGATGAACTCGGAGTCGTACTTGTCTTCGGTGTACCACGCACCACCCGTGATCTCTCGACTCGGTTCGAGGTCGTACAGCATGTACACCTTGCGATTTTGTTGCGCCACGTGCTTCACCGACTTGATGAGTTTCCTCGCCTCCAACGTCTTAAAAATCTTCGTAATCTGCGGCACCGGCAGATTCGATCGCTGTTTCAACTCCTTCGTCCACATCCCCGTGTTTCCGGCGTGTTGAATGATCTGATACACCAACATATCCTCCGTGCTCAAGCCTTTAAACTTGGCCGCCTGCTCCTCTCGCACGCGCGCGAACACCAACGAATCCCCTCGCTTAAAGATTTCAATCTTCCTCTGACTCAACAATTCATTGATCGCCTCCGCGCGCTCTTGCACCGTCATCTGTCCCTCGAGCATCTCCGCCAAATCCCCCTCGCGCACGCCGCTCTCGCCGTCGTCGCCGCCGACGCCGCGCCGCCGCTTCGCCGCGCCGCCGCCGACGCCGCCCGCCTCCTCCTCGATGGCTGTCCCCGCCTCGGCGTCTCGTCGCCTGCGCTTCCCACCACCGCTCGCCGACGTCCCCGGCAACGCATCCACACCGTCCGCACCGCTCGCGCCGTTCCCACGCGTCGGCGTCGCGCTCGCACCGTTCCCTCGCGCGCGGTCCGCGCGCTCGATGCACTCGAGCACCGCGCGCGCGCGCCCTCTCGCATCCATGGCGCGACGACCACCGACGACCACCGACGACCGAACGAACGAACGAACGAACGACGACGCGTCTCCCTCTCGAGACGACCGACCGACCGACCGACCGACGCGCGCGCGACTCGCGCGCGACCGACCCGACCGCACCCGACCCGACGGCGGCGGCTGTAGGGTTTAGAAGTTAGGGTTTAGACACCATGTGGTGAGAGCTTTCGAACGCGGGGCTGGGCGTGATCGTAGTAATTCGACACGTTATGAGAACTCATAACGTGTCGAATTGTGACAAGTGTTGTACGTCAATTACATGTTCAATCGTGTCTAGTTGCTCCAGGTCGTCGTGCACGGCTGCAAATCTTGGCACGTGACCGTGGCGATCCCGTCGGTGACGAAAGATCCCGAGAAGGTCTTGTGTCTGCATTCAACGGTCGTGGAAATACTCGTACCACCAGCGATGAAAGCACCAACCACAGGTTCATCTACGACCAACGAGAAATTGTAACCGTATTTCGCTCTACACGCATCGTTTCGCCTATCCTTGATACATTGGCGTGAATTCCACCATGTTTGACCACTTCGAGATACTTTGTCGCCGCAACAAATGGCGAAGTGTTCGTTGGGTAAATTCAAAGTCGTGTCTGTGCATGGATTCGGATCGCACATCAACTCGTACGGACGAGTCATGACGTTTGGATCATCCCATCTAAGAACTGGGTGAAAACTTGCGTCAAATGGTCGCGATATGAAAGAGTAAAATATTGGCACTTCGAAGTCACAGTTACCCGGGGTCATACCACCGATGAACTGAGCAGGTTGCGGTGCCTTTCCGACGTTGTTCGGGACACCGATGAAAACAACTCGTGTACCAAACATCTGGTGCACCATACCATAGAGCTGAACGTACCGGTACTTGTAACGGCACATGTCGACTGCCACTCGAGATCAACCGCCCGCTCAGTGGATGAAAATGTTTTCGATACCATCGATGAACTCTGTTTAATTTCTTTGGAATGAGGTGATGACCTCCAAGACTGATTTCGGCATTTGTACGAAACCGTATTCCACGCAAAGCTCGTCCAAGGCGCTCCATTGAGTGTTTGCTTCCTTGTGGAAAATTCGATATCCCTTTGAATGCAGCGACTCAAAAAACGTTTTTGCCACTGGTTTCTTCGGGTCGTCTTCGTTCCGCGTACCCTTGTGTAATTCTATGAGAATCTGTGAAATTTGGACCGGCGCTTCGAACCATGATTCATAAGTAGTCCATTCACAGCCTTCGCAATCTATTTTGAAGATGTCGATGGTGCGCCCCTCGTGGCCGAGCATTCGTACAATGTCTGTCAAACTCTTAAAATCCCCACTCGGCGAATCGCTCAAACCGTACTGATGAAAGTATGTCTTCCAAGGTTTTCTTTGTTTGCTCACGAGTTGCAGCGCGCTCACCGTGTGATCAAAGATGTGAATCTCACAGTCGCCGGACACGGACTCGAGCACCGCCTGCTCAAAATCAAAGTGGTTGTTCGATCCAATAGAATACACCAAACACCCACGATGGTTCCGCGCGATGGCCCATGGATTACATATCCATTTACCGCCGTCACCCGACACACCCACTCGTTCTTCTTCACCGCACGTGTACGATGGTTCGGCGTTGTTCTGATACCACGCGCTCGCGTTTTCGCTCGCGCCTCGCGTCTTGTGGTGCCAAAGGTCATACTTCCGCAGGCGCCGAAGCCGAGCGCGCGCGTTGAAATCTTCGTCATCCTCAGAAATCAACGATCGACGAAGATTACGCTCAAACACATCCTCTCTCACTCCCGCGCCGAAGCGCACACGATGAACGCCTCGTCTCCAGAGCGCGTTCGCGACCTTCGCGTGCGCGCGCGCGAACACATTCGACCACGCCGGAACGACGAAGACGATCACCGCGACGGCGACGAAGAGAACTCTGAGAGATCGCCGTCCCAACGCGCACCTCACTCGTCGACCCCGCGCGATCGCGCGCGCGACACCCTCCGCACACCTCCCCGGTCCGTCCCCCCCGTCGTTCGCGGACCGACATCCAAAGATGTCCATCGTCCGACGTCCGACGTCTCGTCGTCGTCGTTCGTCCACCGTCGCGCGCGGACGTCGCGTCGTCGGTGCGTCGACGGAGGTCGAGGACGACGCACGCACCGTCGGACGAACGAACGAACGACGAGTGTCGATCGCGGTTCACGCGCGCGCCTTCTCCGCTTGGAAAACCCGAGGCTGTGTGCGCGTCAGTCGACGGTCGAATTTCAGCGCGCGCGTCACCGTGAACCCTATGGGATTTTCGACGCGTCGAGCCGGAATGTGTACACCCCATAGTGTCACCATCGAACGCCCATCGGTGATCCGCGCGTGACTCCGTGTCGTCTTCGAAACACGCCGTCTTAGTCGTATCACTCCTCACGATGCGTGTCGTGTGCCCGTATTGGACGCGCGTACGCACGTAACGAGAGGAGGATTTGAAATCGCGCGATCGAGCGACCGATCGAATCGGATCGGATCGATCGATCGGGTCGACGCGCGCGTGCGTCAGAGTACGACGACGACGATGTTCGCCACCGCCACCACGTGTAAGATCTCCGCGGTCCCGACCGCGCGCGCGCAACGTCGCGCGCGCCGTTCGGTCGCGGTTCGCGCCGAAGGCGCGGAAGAGACCGCCGCGCCGGTCGCGGTGCGTGCGCATCGAGCGAGACGCGCGCGAGGCGAGACGGACGACGATGTGTGGATCGCGCGCGATGGAGGGGACGATGAAGCGCGCGCGAGGGGGTGGATCGGTGGGAAAGAATTCGCGTCGGCGCGTGGAGGGCGGTGATCGAGGAGCGCGGCGTCGCGCGCGCGATGAGGGCGACGGAGGTGGTGACGACGCGATCGATCGGGGGGCGATACGCGAGCGTATCTTGGGCGTGGATAGATTTGGGTGGATGAGGGTTTAGTGGGGGAGTCGTAGTGTGCGTGATTTGAAGACTAACGAGGTGTTTTTTTTTATTGGGTGGTGCAGAAGAAGGCCGCGCGCGACACGAGCGACCTCGCTCCGTTGTACGTCCTCGGTAACAGCGACCAATCGTTGTCCTACCTCGATGGCTCCTTGCCGGGCGACTACGGTTTCGACCCGCTCGGTTTGTCCGACCCGGAGGGTGCCGGTGGATTCGTCAACCCGCAATGGTTGGCGTACTCTGAATTGATCCACGGCCGCTGGGCGATGCTCGGCGTCGCGGGCATGGTTGCCCCGGAAGTCCTCGGTGGCATGGGCATCATCCCGCAAGAAACCGGCTTGGTTTGGTACAAGGCTGGCATGATCCCGGCGCAAGGTACCTATGAATACTGGGCCAACCCGTTCACCATCTTCTGGATCAACGCCGCGTTGATGAACTTTGCGGAACTCCGTCGCGCGCAAGACTACTGGAACCCGGGCTCCATGGGTAAGCAAGACCTCATCGGCTGGGAAAAGATGTTGGGCGGCAGCGGTGAACCGGCGTACCCCGGCGGAGCGTTCAACCCGATGGGTATGGGCAAGACTGACATGGATGCGATGAAGCTCAAGGAGATCAAGAACGGTCGTCTCGCCATGATGGCGTGCTTCGGCTGCGGTGCGCAAGCCGTCATGACCGGTGAAGGCCCGGTCAAGAACCTCATCGACCATGTCGTCAACCCGTTCGGAGCGAACTTGCTCGTCAACTTCCAAAACGTCGGCGGTGTGTCTCCTTTCTAAAGTGCTTTCGATGAATTGGACAAACACTTAGCTATAGCGCATCTTTGTTTTTATACGAAAGACAAAACCAAGCAACTGTCCTCGAACGAACCAACCAACCCTCCGCTCGATCCATCACGCGCAGCACGCGTCCCAGCGCTCGATCGCGCGGTGCACCGTCGCGCTCGAAGCGGCGCGACGGAGCGCTTGAAGCGCGTCTCGCGCGACGTCGGCGCCGGCGAGACGCGCGTGCGATTCGAAGCGTCCGCACGTCGTGAGCGCGCACAAAATGTGCGCCGCGCGTTCGATCGCGCGTGCATCTCGCGTGATTCGCGCCGTGATCAAGCGCACGAAATCAATCAACACGTCCAACGCGAGTTCAACCTGTGCGCGACACGCACGCGGAAATCGTCTGTTGGTCTTCGTCGTCGCGCACCGAAACGAACGACGCGCGCGCGTACCTTGAACACGACCTCGAACGCCTCGATCGGGATGGCGAAGAGGTACGCACATTTCTTTTCCTCGTCCTCTCCGCGTAAATGTCGCCACGCGCGCGAGAATTCGTCCATCGTCTCCGGCGCGCGCGCGGTCAACGCCTCGTTGACTCGTCCGCGGGCGTTCCCGGCGGATGTCGTGGGCGTCGCCCGGGTGCCTCGATCGACGACTCGCGAACCTCGCGCCGTCGTGTTTCGAATCCACGATGATCTCTCCAGTGGACTGAGATTCGCACCGAGGACGAGCTGATGGAACGCGCCGTAGTCGCACCTCTGCTCGACGGCGCGCCTCTTGGCGCTCTCCGTCGCGTCGCGACGTCTGTCTCGCTCGAGCGCGCGCGCGAAGGCGATGTCCACGGAATCGCGACCCGGTGTCGCGGCGTTCATTCGGTGGTGTGATTCACCGCGCGAACGAGATCGAACGAGGTGCAGAGTGAAGAGGCGCAGAGGCGCGCGTGACGTCGCGCGCGACTGAAGAAATTACGATGAGTTCATTCACTGTGGATTAACAAATATGAACACGGTTTCGCGACGCGGCGCTAGCCGACGAACGCAATACGCGAGCTAATTAATGGTGCACAACGGTAAGTTTAGTACACTTCAACGTGCCATTGGCCGTTGTGCTTGAGGCCTTCGAGCCACTCTTCGTAGCTGATGCCCTTCTCCTTGCAGACGCCTTCCAACATTTCGAGGATACCCGGCATCATACCCTTGAGACCGCAGAAGTACATGTGAGCACCGCCGTCGAGGAGTTGGAACACTTGGTCCTTGTACTCTTCAACCTTGTCTTGGATGTACATCTTGCCACCCTTTCTGTTGGTGTCTTCACGGGAGAGAGCGTAGTCGATGCGGAACTGAGTCGGGAAACGCTTGGCGCACTCTTGGAACTCGTCGTCGTACAACTTGGCGTCAGAGTTGGCGACACCCATGAACAACCACGCGAGACCCTTGAACTCCCAGCTCGGGATGTCTTCAAGGAAGAAACGGCGGATGAAGGAGCGCATCGGGGCGATACCGGTACCGGTCGCAACCATGATGACCGGCGTCGCCGGGTCCTTCGGCAAGAGCATGACTTGACCAGTCGGGCCCGTCATCATGACTTCGGCGCCCGGCTTGGCGTCGCACAAGAAGTTGGAGCAGATACCCTTCTTGGCCGGATCTTCGGCATTCATTTCCGGATCCCAGTACGTCGCACGGCGGACGCACAAGGTGGCGGTTTGACCGTCGAAAGAGTCGCCGTAACGGGACGACGCGATCGAGTACAAGCGCACGCCGTGCGGCACCTCCTTACCCTTCGAGTTCACCTTGGTACCCGGCGGGATGACACCGTAGGACTGACCTTCCCAGAACGGCATCTTACCACCGTGTTCGATGATGATGTGGCACGTTTCACCGGTCGCGTTCGGGCCGACGATGCGCTCGACGGAGCGCACCTTACCGACGAACGGGTCCTTGTTCTTGTACGTATTCATCGGGAGCTCCATCGCCTCCATCTCGAGCGGCACCTTGGCGCGGCCCTTCGGGTCGATCGTCTTACCCGCGGTCGGGGAGCATTGCAAGCCGAGACCGTAGTCCGTGCCGGAGGCGCGCACGACGGTGTTCGCCGAGCGAGCCTTGGTGGCGCGCGCCGACGTCACCTTGGCGCCGGCAAAGGAGGAAACCTATCCATTCGCACCGTGCGCGAGCGGAGGGAACGCGCGCGTGCATCGTCAGTCGTCTCGTCCTCCCGCGCGCGATTCCGCGCGATTCCGCGCACATAAAATTCAACCACCGCACTCGCGTCGTCACCGAGCGCGAGACTTGATCGCATCGCGCGCGCGCGCGCCCGTTCCGCGCGCACGCTTATCCATCCATCGGTCCCACCGATCGTCCATTCGCTCGAGTGAACCTCGACGCGATCGAACGAATCCGCGCGTCGCGTCGCGTACCTTGGCGGAAACGTGCATCTGTGCGCGTGACGTACGTATACGATCGCGTCAGTCTCGTCCTCGAGCGCGTCTCACCTCGCGTCGCGTCTCCGTCGACACCTCACATCGTTCATTCCGAACGCGCGCGCGCTTCAACCCCTCGCGATCGATCGAGCGATCGGCGCGCCCTCGCGATTCGCATCCATCGATCGTTCGACCGCGTTCGCGACGCGATGAAGGACGACGCGCGCACACGGGCGCGAGACACAAAAACCAACGACGAGATCGCGCGCGCGAGATCGATCGCGCGACGAAGCGCGACGCACCGTGAAAGCCATCGGGGCGACGGACGACGGGGTGTGACGCCGTCGACGCGCGCGCGGTGGCCGACGGGTGGGCGCGACGGAGGTGGTCGATGGTACTACAGATATGACTATAAGTAGTACTATACGTTATTAGTGCCAGTATAGAGTGTCTACTAGAACGTATGAACGCGGTACGTATGTGCCAATCGAGGGCGGCGATCGCGGATGAATGTTCGATTTATGACGACAGACAGACGCTGTATGACGACAGACAGACGTGTGTGGTGGTGGGTCGTGACTCGTCAGTCATGGAGACACGCGCGGGGCGTGGGGGGTGTTTTGTACTACATCCATCTACATCGGACGTGTGAGTACTAGTGTACGTACAAAAGTCCTATGTATAGGAGTACCTGTACCTTCTGACGAACGACGAACGACGAACGACGGATGCGCGCGAACGCCCCGTCGTCGTTCGTCGACGCGACGCGACGCGCGATCGCGATCGATCGATGACGTCGGTGACGGTGTCGTTCGCGACGGTGTCGTTCGCGACGGTGTCGTCGAGGGAGACTTCCGCGGTGGGGCGTGGACGCGCGATGGGACCGATGACGACGACGACGACGACGACGGTGACGATGACGATGGCGTCGACGCGCGCGCGCGATGGGCGGTGTGCGCGCGCGCGTCGAGGCGTGACGGTGGTGCGCGCGAGAGGTGGTGGTGGTGGTGGTGGTGGCGACGACGAGGGGGGGGCGTCGTCTCTGTTGGACGCCCTGGAGGACGCGTGTCCCGTGCCGCGGGACCAGCGACCGGCGTCGCAGTACGAAGAGCTCCGAGACGGCGCGCTCCTGTCCTGGCCCGGGTTAGGCGTCGCGCCGTACGCGGTGCGCATGACTGGATTGTTTGGATTTTTTTACGGTGTCATCGCGTACCCGATCGCGTGCGGGTCGTACGACCCGAACACGCAGTTCGCGGAGGCGTGCGTGAGCGCGTTGGTGGGCGCGAGCGGGGCGACGGCGGCCATGGCGTTGAACATGTACAACGGATGGTCGTACGTGCGCGATCGATTGTTGAGCGCGACGGTGGAGTACGAGGAGACCGGGTGGTACGATGGACAGGTGTACGTGAAGGATCCGGAGATGTTGGCGCGGGATAGACTCTTGGGGACGTACACGGTGCGTCCCGTCGTGGAGATGTTGAGAAAGACGCTCTTGGGGTGCGGCGCGGTGGCGTTGATCTCTCTCGCCGCGTTGCGCACGATCGACGCGCCGAATGGTGAGATGAATGGAGATTACGGCTCGAACATGGGGTACTACTCGCAGACGTCGGCTGAAGAAGAGGATGAGGACGAGGAGGCGATGCGATTGATGATGATGCAATCGATGGGCGCGCCGGCCGCGTCCGCGCCGGCCGCGGAATCCGACGCGTCGGTGGGTGAGGATGAGTGAGCGCAGAAGTTGTAGCGAAGATACTTGTAAAATTGGAGTCTTTATGCCAAACTAAAAAAATGCTACCTACGTATGTGAGGTTCTACTAGACTATAGGGAGGGGATCACGCCAAGCCTCCGTGAACTTCGAGCGCCTGAATCGTCGCCGCGAATCGCACGCACACCTCGGCGTGAAGTGGGAGCGGTGCGCGCACGCGTCCGAACTCATCCACTGCGGCCTCGCTCAGACACATCATGCCGAGTTGAGAGAGGCGCGTCGCGTATAATTCACACAAACGACGCAGCGTCTCGCCGTCGACGGCGTCGTCCGCGGCGCGCACGCACGCGCTCGCCGCGCTCGCGCCGAACGCGACGTGCGACGCGTGGGAGGACGTCGGTGGTAGGGCGTACGTCCGCGCAGTTTTCGTCGCGTCGTCTGATTCGGTCACGAAAGAAATGTTCTTCGTCGAAGACGCGAGCGCAGAAATTCGAACGCCGACGTCGTCGGATTCGACGCACGTCATCTCGACGAGCGTCAAGAATTCACGTTCGAGCGGCTCGGGAAACGATTCATCGCACGCGCGCACGAGTGCGTCGCGCTCGGCCGTCGGCCACGGACCCATACGACAGATTACGACTCGTTCAAATTTGAGCCACGCGCTCGCCTTTTTACCGTACGCAAACACCAACTGCTCCGCGAGCGCGCTCGTTCGGTCGATGAGCCAACGCATACCGTTCGTCTCGACGTCGTTCGCACTCGCGAACGGCTCGGCTTCGATGGTAAAGAATTCACCGTTCGAGTCAGACCAAGACGCCACGATCCAACGCGACGCCACGACGATGTATGCGCAGTGTAACCCTCTCTCCGTCGACGGTACGCTCGCCGCGTTGTCTTCATCGATCAGCGGCGTCAACGCGTACAGCGGTTCATACGCTGGAAACGACGGAATCGTTCTGTTCCTGTCCGTCTCCGGGATTCTAAACAACGGATGCGGCTCTCGGCGACCGACGACGGCGGCGCCGCTGACGCCCTCGCGTCCGCTCGCGTTCTCGGCGACTCTGGCGCTCCTCGGCGCGGAGTCCAGCTCATCCTTCGAGAGCGGCACGCGCCTCACGATCATCGGTCTCGCGAGTTTCATGAAGACGTTGAACACCATCGCGCGCACGCTCGAAGCGGACCACGCGAACGAGTCTCGACACCACGATTCCGGCAAGGCTTGCACCGAGACGGAGAGAAATCGTCGATCCACCGCGGTCGTCGCCTCGCTCACGACGTGTGATGCCAACGCCATGAGCGTCAGTGCGTCGATCTCTCCCATATCGTCGGGAACGACGACGTACACGACGCACATCTTCGATGTACACGAGGCGAGTTCGGTGGCGCGCTGCGCCGCCGCGCTCAGCGAGCGAGAGAATCGATCCAACAACCTCGCACTGCCGCGCCCGATCCCATCGCCCACGGGCTCGAACACGGATCCATCGTCGCCCTCCACCATCGGTTCGTGTCTTCCCAGTCCGCACAACTCGTACTCGCGAGAAATCTCTCGCATCAACGCCGCGACGCCTCGTCTCGTCTCGTCCTCCGCGCCGCACACCGCGTACGCGCAATCCTTCCTCCTCCCACTGTACGGTTCAAACGGACCCGCGCGCCATCTCGACACGTACTCCTCGATCGTCCTCGTCGTCCCACACCCACTCCCGACGTCGAGCCAATCCCCTTGATACCGCGTTCTCGCGCTCGCGTCTCGACTCGTCTCGACGCGACGCGTCGTCGTCGTCGTCGTCGTCCCTCTCGCTCGCCCTCGCACCGCCACCCCGCACGCCTCTCGCGCACGCAACGCCCCGAACGCGCGCGCCGGATCACACGTACCCATCGCCGATCGCGCGAGCGCGGCCAACGCGTTCGCGTCGCGCAACGCGCCCCCGAACACCTCGCGCCGCGCGCGCTCGCCCCATCGCCAACCGTCACCAATCCACCCACCTCGCGCCCTCTTCCCCGCGTCCTCTCTCCCTCCCGCGCGTCCTCGCGTCGACGTCTCGACCCGCGCGTCGCCGCGCATCCACACCGCGTCGTACGCGCGCGTCACCGTTCTCGCGTCGACGCCATCTTCATCATCATCATCATCATCATCATCATCGCGCCCGCGCGCGTCACGCGTCGTCCCCGTCGTCTCCATCCCGCGCGAACGACCGACGCGCTCGTCGCGTCTATCGCCGTCGCCTCGCTCGCCACCAAGGCATCGACCGCGGCGCGCGTCGGACGATGACGCGCGACGATGATTCATGATGGTTCGGATTCGGACCGACGGACATCGCGCCGATGAATTCAAAATTCCACCGCGCGTCCACGCGTGCGGCGCCGCACACGCGCGCGCGACGCGCGAGACGACGGGCGAGACGCGAGGTTGGACGTCGTGAAAATTCCTCGACGCGTGGATCGACGCGCGAGCGGCGCGCGGATCGACGGCGGGCGCGACGCGCGACGTGGCGATCGATCGACGCGCGCCGAGTGCCGAGTTTGAACGACCGGGCGCGTCGTCATGTCGCCCGTGCGACGGTCCCGTCGCGTCGCCGCGAGCGCTCGCGCGCGGGGGAACGGACTCGGAAATAATCCTCTGGTCGATCTCACCAATCGCGGCGGCGCCGCGCAGTCGAGCGGGGCGAGAGGGGCGGTGAAAGCGGCGAGTAAGCGACGCGCCGAGGTGTCGGGCGCGGCGAGTCGTGGAGGGCCATCGCGCGGTGTCAAGCGCGAGGCGACGTCGAGCGGGGAGGGCAAGCGGAAGAAGACGAAAAAGGATGATTTTTCGTGCGAGGAGACGATGCCGGAGACGAGAGGTACGCGCGCGCTCGAGACGCATTATCGACCGATGTGTGGTTTTTGAAATTTTTTGAAATTTTTCAAACGCGACGACTGACAGAGGCGAACTCGAACCGCGCGCGCAGCGACGAGAGCCGTGCCGAGCGATGCGAGGGGGATGGTGGCGACGAATAGTGAGGATTATCCGTTCAGTGTGCGCGGAGGACGTCGGAGACAGGAATTGCTCAAGGAAAATGTGCTCGCGCCGTACGTCGGCGACGGGCGGTATTTCAAGTGCGTTTAAATTTAAAGCGCGCGAGAGAGACGCGAGCGCGGGAGAGAGAGCGAACGAGAGCGTTCGATGAAGGGTCGCGACGCGTCCCGCGCGAAGGTTGTGCGCGGGACGACGCGAGGGACGAGGCGTCGCGCGCGCGAGGGAACGACGTCGACGCGTGTCACGGCGGCGGTTGGACGCGCGCTCGAATCGAATCGACGACTGACAAATTTTTTCATCTCGCGCCCTTCGCAGCGTGGCGACGCGTCAACAACTCGTCGATTGGATGGTTGATCAGCACAACGCCATGTCGTTGACGGATGAGACGTTACACCTCGCCATCGTGTACATGGACACGTTTCTGACGCAGCGCGTGCCGGATACCTTTTTACAAAAGAGCGGCTCGAGCGGAAGCGAACCTCTCGAGGCGAAACCGCTTCGCGCGCTCGGAGGCGATCGTGTCTTACACTCGGTGGACATGCAGCACCCGCTGTGCAATAAACTCAAACGGCTCGGTATCACGTGCATCTTTGTCGCCGCTAAAGTGACGGAGGTGACGACGCCGACGGCGAATGAGTTTGCGAGATACGCCGACGTATCGTCGTTTACGCGCGATCAATTGTTGCTCGCCGAGCGCGCGTTGCTTCGAGAGCTTAAGTACGCGCTCATTCGTCCGACGGCGTTCGGATTCGCCGAGGCGTACGTCGAGAGCGTCCTCCGCACGACGAATCAACTTCGCAAGTTTCCCGACCGCATCGAGTTTGCAAAGTGCGCGTTCGCGCACTACGGAGACGTCGCCGCGTGTTTTAAAGAGACGACGTATTACCTCGTCGAGTTGGCCAAGTACGGACACGAGGGGTTGAAATTCACGCCCTCGCTCCTCGCCGCCGCCGCCGTCGCGGCGTCTCTGCAATACCTGAAGATTGAGTGGGACGAGATTCCGATTCTGGAGGAGGTGACGGGGTACGACCGGCGACAACTCGGCGATGCGTTCGATTACCTTCGCCGCGTCGCTCGAGACGCGCAGATGATTGAAGAGTGGAGCGATGGTTTGACCGTCAATGTCAAGTACGAGGGCGTGTCTTCCTTTGTGTTTCTCACCATCAAGCCGCATGTGGGGTGAGAGTAATTATAGGGGGGGTGTAGAGAGATTTGAATAGTCGGAGCGAACGAACGCTTCTCGACGACGAGAACGCGTTCGGCGCGTAGAATCGGCGCCGAAGCCGGCAAAAGGCGCCGATGCGATACGAAACGCATTTAGGTCGCGCGCAAGACGTGCTTGGAAAAGTCACTCGTAGTCGCGTCGCGGATCAAACGTAGTATGTAACGAAAAAAACTCTTTAAATTAAATAGACAACTTTTGGTGGCGGGCGCCGCGAACGCCGGCGGCAAGGCGAGAGCGTCTCGTCTCGCCTCGACGCGCTCGCGATGGGAAACAACGTGCGGTCGTGGATGATGGAACAGGGAGTGTGCGCGAGCGAGCGCACGCACTACTTCAACATAGAAACACCGGAAGAGATCAACGCGACGACGATGAACTGTTTCACGTGCTCCTCGCGGAGTTGCAACGAAATGTTCTTCGCCACCAGGTACGAACAAGCCATGGCGGAGCCCGCCAGGAGCGCCGCCGATTTGCTCTTCACGTTCCCGTTTCTAAAGTGCGCCGTACTCACAGCCACGTTCGTCAGCACCGTGGCCAAGAGCGCGGTACCGCAAATCCTATGCACCTCCATATCTGTCATCCCGGTGAGGTACGCCGACACCAAAACCCCGCCGCCGACGCCCACCGTTCCTTGCAACACCCCGCACGCCACGCCGAGAGCCAACATCTCCCGCTCCGCCGACAGCGCCTCGATCCAACCTCCGTACTTGTCGTGACGATCCAAAAACTGATTCCGCACCACCTCGTACGTGTTCGTCGGCGGCGGTCGCTCGCGTTTTATCTTCCAATCCGCCTTGGCGTCCCGTCCCTCATCCGCGTCTTGTCGATGCTTCTTCAGCATCGCGCTCGGCGAGCACAAAATCAAAGCCCCGCCCAACATCTTACGAAGCGTCTTCCCGCTTAATCGTTTCGCCATCAACTGTCCGATCGGCGTACACGCCGCGCCCACGCACCCCACCGTCACCGCCGCCGGGACGTCGCTCACCCCGTTTTGCGCGTACGCGAACGATCCCGCCGCCGTCGCCCCCGTCACCGCCACCACCGCCGTGCCGACGATGTGTCGCGCCTCGTACCCGAGCTTTGAGAGCGCCGGGATGAAGACGACGGCGCCGCCGAGCCCCGTGACCGCGCTCACCGAGCCCGCGAACCCACCGCTCGCCACCGTGAAGGCGCCGCGCACGAGCGAGCTCGCGCGCGAGAGGTACGGACTCGCCATGGCGAGACGGTCGGGCGAGGAACTACGCGCGAGACGGCGTGTTTTCGCGCGAGTTGGCGCCGCGAGCGAGACGCGCGCGCGTGTGACGCGACCGTGGGGGCGCGCGCCCAAATCAATCATCATCATCGTCGTCGTCGTCAGCCCCGACGAGGGCGACGCGCGAGCGGGCTCGAGGGACGACGAGGGGCGCGGAGGGATGAGGCGCGGTGATGTGCGCACGAGAGGTTGTGTGCGTTACACGTGTAAGGGAATTCGTGTGTGATGGTACGGACCGCCGTCGTCGCGTGGAAAAAGGACGGCTTGACTGCGGCGACGAATAGAGCTCTATTCGGAGGCGCGCGCGGCGCGGTCCTTGGCCTCTTGCGCCTGGATCGCCTTGACCTTCTTCGCCATGCCGAGGGCCTTGACGAGCGCGGGCGGGGCGTTGAGCGGAGTGCCGCCGTTGTCGTCGGTGTCCTTGCAGTAGCAGAGGAGGATGGTATCGATGCCGAGCTCCACGATGGACATGAAGACGGAGGCGATGAGGAAGGCGAAGAGGCAGACGACGATGACGATGAAGAGGGGTGAAGACACCTTTTCGTCGCCGTAGTTGAACGTGTCCGCGTCCAACATGCCGAAGGCGATGACGCCGGATCCGAGAGAGACGACCAACTTGCCGAGGAAGAGCATGATGTCACCGATGATGTTAACGGTGGCGACGCTCAAGACGTTTTTGACGAGGAGCGCCAAGCCGTTCCACGCCGAGGTGCAGAAGGACGTACCTTCGATGGCCGTCATGATGTACGCGTTGCGGTTCAACCACTCGATGCACTTTTGCAAGTACCACAAGCAGTATTCCACGTAGTAGCCGACGTACTTGATGATTTTGCTATCCTTCTTCAACTTCTTCAAACGGTGCACGACGAAGCGCACGACGATGCGAATGAATTGCAAAACGGCAACAAAGAAGGAACCAAACGCGGCGGTACCGCTGTGGAAGTAGGTCATCTTCTTCGTCGCGGAGATCAACGGGAAGTTCTTGAGCGCGTTGTAGTCACCGCCCTTGAAATAGTACTGCACGAAGACGCAGGCGATGATGAGGTAGCACATGGCGACGATCCACTGCGAGCCCCACAAGAAACCGAAGACGTAATACGCGAGGGCACCCTGCAAGTTGCGGTTCCAAGACGTCTCGTAGCCGCAGTGGCAGGTGAGCACGTCGGACGGGTTGGCGCAGTACACCATCGGCGGCGAAGAGGGATCCATGGTACATGCTTGCATTTTGACTTCGCCAGACGCGTACAGGTAGACAAAGGTGAAGAGCCAGTACACGAAGAGGAGAACCATCATGACGGCCGGGAAGATGGGGAACAGGGTGATCGTCGGCATCTTACCGACGGCACTCGTCGCCACCTTGATGACGCCGACGGCCACCTTGACGCGGCGAAGCATCATCAAGGAGAAGAGGAAGAAGATGACGGTGAAAGCCAAGACGACGTAGGCGATGATCTTGAGCGTATCTTGACCCTTTTCGGCGGGATCAGCGTAGTTTGTGATCGTGTTGGCGGCGCTGGAGGACGCCTTGCTCACGTACGCGGTAATTTCATCGGAACCGATGACACCAGCCTTCAAGAACAAGTAAATAGTGAACACGACGGCGAGCGCGTTGACGCTGAAGAGCACCGTGTACGCAAAGAGACCCGTGAAATATCGAAGGAAGAAGAGGAATAAGATACTCAAGACGATCGGGCAAACGCCACCGGCGACGACGACAACCTTCCAACCGGTGGTGAAGTCATCGATGTAGCGTTCAACGGTCGCGAGCGGGCCGGAGAGCGCCTCTTCGACTTGGTTGCCGATATTCTTGGTGAACGTGTCCAACGCGTTGGCGCCGAACGCGTTCGCGTAGCTGCCATCGGCCGCGAGCACGTTCTGCGCGTTTTGGTCACCGTCACCAAAGTATTGGCACGTGAAGAACGTGTTGACGGTGTCGAAGAGAACCGGGTAGCATGGACCCTTCATCGCGAGAGAGCTGGTTTGCTGCGTCGGGCTCAACTGGCTGAAGTAGTTGTATCCATCCGATTCCCAATCAGCCTTGAGGTACGTCGTGCTCGGCGTCGTGCCGTCCGGATAATCGCACACCCAGTTCACGGAGTTCGCGATGGATCCACCCGCCGCGGCCTTCTTGGTCTCCGGACATTCCTTCAAGCAAATGCTCTTGGCGTCTCTCAAGTTGTACTTGGTGTTGATGCCTCGCGAATACGTCGGGTGAATCCCCGCCGCGAACATAATCTCTCCGGGATTCACGAAATAGCGCGTCTTATAGTTTTCGTTATCACCGCTCCCGCACACTTGCCCGCGGTAATCCGTACCGAAGAGCAAAATCTTCGGGTTCCCCGTGCCGACGCCGTAAAAGCCGAGCACGAACATCGCGATCCAAAACGCGACGAAGAAGATTAAAAACAACACATCCGTGCATCGTCTCGGTTTCTTCAGATGCACGTCCAATCCACTCTTATCATCGTCTCCACTACATTACGATAAAAAACAACGCGCGTCATCCTCCGTCAGTCTCTCGTCGCGTCCCCGCCTCGCCTCGTCGGCGCCAGGTGGCGAGTCGCCCCGCGCGCGCGGGCGACTCGCGCGACGCGCTCCCAAACACCGCGCGACGCGCTCCCAAACACCGCGCGACGCGCTCCCAAACACCGCGCGTAACGCGCGACGCGACGTCGTCGTCACACCGCGCGACGCGACGACGAAGATCTCGATGGTTCATCAATTGCGGTGAGAATTCATCAACGACCGCACGATCGTGATTCGCGGCGTCGCGCGCGCGTCGGTCGGCGCGTCTCGTCGCGATCGGTGCGCGCGGGCGATGTCACGCGCGATGGGCGCGTCTCGGGCGCACCTCATGATTCGCGGAACGACCGTCGCGCGCGACGACGATGAGTGCCGCGGGGTGGGATCAAGTTCGTGAATTCGTTGTTGGAGTGGGTCGTGTCATGAGTCGTGACTCGTCAAACTAGGAAATGTGGGATTACAAGTCGGTGTGCGCTCCGCGCGAGGGCGCGCGCGGTGTTCGGGAACGTGTGTCTGGTTCTTCTCGACCGTCTGATTCGTCGTCGTCGTCGTCGTCCACGCGCGGTCACTGGTGCGAGTGGTACATCTCGAGCGCCAAGCCGACGAGGGATATGCTGACGACGAGACGCAGAGGTAAGGTTTCGTGCTCGATGGAGACGTGGATGAGGGCGACGCCGAGCATGGCGGCGGCGGCCACGAAACATTTGGCGATGTTGTCGATGTATTTGAGGATGAAGGAGATGGTCAAGCCGGCGAAGGAGAGCGAAAACACGGTGGCCCAGGCGAAGAAATTAAAGCCGTGGTAAATGCCGCCGTCGGCGTTCAGCGGATTGGTCAACACGGGAATCATGCCGTAGATGACGCCATAAAAGTACAACTGAATGTTTTGCCAGTGAATGCTGTCGCTCTGCGCCAAGCTGTCGCCCTTTAATAATTTCTCTGAAAACACGCTCGCCGTCGCCGCGACGAAAGTGTTGACTAATACTAACAGATACCCATACGCCGTGCCACGCAATTGTTGTCCGGGTTTGTCGGTCATCTCCGAGATGACCGAACCGAAGAATAACAACGCCAACGCGCGCCACTGCATCCAAGACAGCGGCCGGTTCAAAAACAAGCGCATGAGCAAACCCGTGCTTAAAATCTTCAAGTTGTTTGTAATCTGAAACGTCGTCGGCCCGAGCTCGCGAATGATAAGAAACATGCAATTATTGCTCACAAAGTAACAGAATCCCGGAATCGCAAAGCTCAGGAACCGCTGCAGCGACCACGTCACGCGCACCTCTCGCCCCGAGAGTCTGGACCCCACCAACATCGCACTCGACACCACCAACTTCGTCATCTCCACCGTCGCCGCGAGCAACACGCTGTTGTACGGATACGTCCCGTCCGAAGATTTGCTCAACTGCGTGAATATCGTCGACGAGATCTGAAACCCGAGCAAGACGACGCAAGACGCGATCTTGAGCCACAGGGACACGGGCTCGGCATCGCTCTTCTTCGTCTTCATCGCCTCCGCGTCGGCGTCGTCGCCCGTCGCCGCGCTCGCGCTCGCGCTCGCGCTCGCGCTGAGCAACGCTTCGCGTTCGCCTCCGTCCGTCTCCTTCGATTTCGCCATGCAAGGACGAGGCGTCGGACACTGACGCGCGACGTCGTTTCGGCTACGAAACGGGTGTTACGTCTCCCGAGAACGCCAGTCGTCGTCGTCGACCGCGCGCGACGCCGCCTTGCGTCGCCGACGACCGACCGACCGAACGCACGACGTTCGATAGCACCGTCGCGCGTCCTCCATCGCGTCTCGACGACGCGGGAACGCGCGCGAGGACCGTCATGGTGTCGTTCACCGCGCCCGAGGATGTTGAGCTCGAGCTCGAACCGATGCTCGGCGTTGACGCGCGCGCGCGCGACCGGTGGTGGCGTCACGCGCGTGTAGTCGGTGCGTTGGTCGTTCTCGCCGCGCTCAGTGGGATCGGGGCGTCGATGGCGACACGCGAGGAGTGGTTGAGCGTGAGCGAGCTCTCGAGGAGACGCAGACACCGAGGCGGCGGCGGTTTTGGCGGTGGTTTGGATCAGGCCCCGCCGCAGGGACCGACGCCCACGGGCGATGGACGCGGAAATGTAGCGCTAATGATCGGCGGCGCCGTGCGGGCGTTCGTGTTACCCATGGTGCATCAGGGGTTGAAGACGTATCTCGTGGACGAAATCGAAAAGCGAGGCGCCAAGGTCCACACGTTTATGGAAATTTCCCTCGACGACGCGTCTTCGTGGCATCCGCACGCGTTTCCGAGGATTTTAGCGAGTGAGTTGCAACCGGCGATCGATTTGCTCGAGCCAGTGTCGGTGCACACGCACGTTCCGAGTCACGGAGCGTCGGTGTCGGGGGGTCACGTTTTCGGAAGACGGTGCGATAGACACATCACGCCGTACGCGCTCGAGGACGCGACGACGGCGGTGTTCAACCAAAATGGGAAATTATTTTGCGCGACGCAAAAGAGTGGGATACAGTTCGAGTGGTACATCAAAACTAGACCGGATTTCACGTGGTACGCGCCGATTCCGCAAGACATGGGCGGGTTGATAGCGAGCGCCGTGCCCGCGCCGGACAAAGCCATCCTGTTCGACTCGTCTTGGCCGTGGTTTTACAACGACGCCTTTTATGCCGTGCATAAATCGCTCGCGTCGGATCTGTGGAGCAAAGGCGTGGGCGTCTTGACCGATTTACCGTGCAAATACACCGATCATTTCAAGGGTGGTCGACAATTGCCGAAACGCGTACACAACCACGTCCCCGGCATCGACATGCTCGGTCCCGAGGCGCTCCTTCAGAAAACCTCCGAGTGGCTTGGTGCGACGCCGCAGGGTTGGCGTTTAGATTTCCACGGATGTATTCCGAACCCCGCGGCGCAGGGCATTCGGTGTGCGAAGGCGGCGAACAGACACACCGTGGCGCCGGCGGCCCAGGCCGGACAGCGTCTCATCAAAGAGGCCAACGCCTACGCCCAGCGCGCCGCCAAAGGCGAAACTGGTACCATTCGCGAGTTCGGTCCCACATGTTGAATAGTTTCGTCTCGATCACCGTCGTAACGGCGTCTTGATCGTAGTTAGTAATCGATCCACTGTTCCTCACGAAACTAACACCCAAAAAATTTCGAGTCGCCTACACACACGCGCGCGCGCCGATCGAGGCCCCGACGCTTCGTCCGCGGGAACCGAGATTACCGCATCGACCTTTTGTCGCCCGATCTCACCCCTTAACGCGCGCGCGCCGCTCGACGTCAAAGATAACGCCGCGATGACGGACGTGGGCGAAGAGTACCGTCCCGACGCCGCGATGGTGAACACGCGCGCCGTCGCGCTCCCCGACGAGCGCATCGTCAAGAGAGACTCGTGCGTCATGACCGGCGCGAGTGATTTCGAACCGTTGTTGACGCTGCGAGACTTCCCGGTGGGCATGTATTGCGTCCCGGAGGATTGGGACGGAACCGAGTACTCGGCGGACATGCGCTGGTCCATCTGTAAGAGCTCTGGCGTCATTCAGCTCACTCGATTGATCGAACCGGCGACGTTGTATGATTTTCAACACGAATCCGGCGCCATCGGGGGACTGTGGAAGCGACACCACGAAGAATTTTGTGACTTTGTCGACGAGTTTGGGTCCAAGAACATTTTGGAGATCGGCAGCGGACACGGACACTTGGCCAAGGTGTTCACGGAGAGACACGCGAAACAGTGCGAGTGGATCATGGTGGAGCCGAATCTACCGGAATGGCTCGCGAACGGCGAACACTCGAGCGAGATTCGGCCGATCGAGGCGTGGTTCGGGGATGAGTTTGAATTGCCGGCGGACGCTCCAAAAATCGACGCCGTGGTGCACTCGCACACGCTTGAACACATGTACGATTACGACGATTTCCTTCGCACGGTGGCGAGGATGGAACCCAAGTATCAAATATTCTCGGTGCCGTACCAACAGGAGTGGTTGCGACGCGGATGGCAAAACAGCATCATGTTTGAACACCCGCAAATGTTGACGCCGAATTCCATCGAGTACGTCATGGCGAAACATGGCTTTGCGTTGGAAAAGAAGCGCGTCTTCGCCGACGGTCACTCGTTGTTCTACGCCTTCTCGTACAAGGGCAAGGACAGCGACGCGGTGCCCAAGTTCCAACTGAGCGAGTACGCCGATAACAAGCTCTTGTTCCAAAACTGGCTCAAGGCAAACGTCGACTTTGTCCAGAGCGTCAACGCGCGCATCGACGAGGCGCTGGCGACGCAGAAAGAGCCGAGCATTTACCTCTTCGGCGCGCATATTTTCACGCAATATTTGGTTAGTTTCGGTCTGCGCGCCTCCGTGGTGTCCGCCATCTTGGATAACGCCACCGGAAAGCAAGGTAAGCGATTGTACGGGTTGCCGCTCATGGTGTACTCGCCCAAGGTGCTCGCCGACAAGGAGCGACCCATCATCATTTTACGCGTCGGCGCGTACGCCGAGGAGATCAAGCGCGGTATTCTGGAGGTGAACGCGAACGCGATCTTTTGGGAGTAGACTTTTGAAATATACTACACCAGTACCACGTAATGACTAATCAACTATCATCACTTTACAAAGCTATGCGGCGACGCTCGCGAGATCGAGCCAATTCACGTCGTATAGATGTTTGAACGCGTTGGCGAGTCTCAAAATGTATAGGAATGGGAAGTTGGGTTCCGTGAGCTTACTCGCGTCAATGCAACCGAACCACAAGGCGACGAAGAGCGGGAATCCAGCGAGCGCGCTGCTCACCTGGACGCTGCGCTCGTGCTTGGGCACGGTGACGTCGTCTTGCTTTTGACGCTCGTCATAATAGGAATCGATGAGAATCTGGGCCAAGTTTTCGAAATCAGAGATGTCGCAGCTCTCGACGAGGAGGAACACGATGTCTTCGATGCCTTGACCGGGACGAGCGTACTGCCAATCGATCAGGATGGGCTCGCCGCCGTTGACTTGATGATCCCAAAACAAGTTGGGAAACTTGAGATCGCCGTGAAGAAGCGTCTGCGGGACTCGGCGGAGACGCTTTTCGGCTTCGCCAAAGTTTTCAACCGCGTGATCAAATAGCTGAAGGACGTCTTCGCTCAGGGTGGTGGACCAACGCGCTCTAAAGGTGGCGTAGTGACGCTCGACGTGACCGCCCATGTACGTGTCGTACTTGCTCAGTCTGCCCAAAGGCGCACCTCTGAAGTGCGAGTGCATCGTCGCCATGGTCTTCACCACCTTGAGACCGCTCTCCAAATCAAACGTCGGCGCTCTGTCGTACTTGCGCAAATCTTCCATGATGATGGCGCGAGAATGTGGCAAGATACCGTAGCACGTGGGCACGCGAACGGGCATGACGCCCGCAAAATCCTCGTAAAAGACGCACTCCGTGTTGTGGAGGTTCAGGTGCTCGCTCACGTCGTTCAAGACGCCGTGGTCGCTGTTTTCTTGCTTGACCACGAGTCGTCTCGAGCCCGAGGTGGCGGAGAGAATCTCGGAGATGTAACCGCCGCTCGCGCGGACAGGATACACGATGGAGCGCTGTCCAAGCTTTTCAGAGAGTTCTTCCGACAGGTGCGCCACCGAGTTCAACGTCTCGAGCAACTCATCGGGGCTTTCTTCGAGATAGTTGTTAAAATATGTGTCGCTTCCAGCGAGGTTGGTGGACACAGACACGACGTATTTGCAGCCCGCCGCGCGACCGGCGATCATGCCGGTGCGCGAGTCTTCAAAGACTATGCTGTTACTGATGGCGACACCGAGTTGACGAACCGCTCTGTTGTACGGCTCGGCGTCCGGCTTACCATTCTTACAATCCTCGGAGGAGATCAACGGAAGATCATCCAGACCGAGTTGCTTGAGGAGCGCCTGCGCGGCGGTTTTGTTTGAGTTGGTGACGACACACACCCGTCCTCTTTCTTGGCACTTGCGCACAAACTCCACGGCGCCTGGGACCTGTTTCGTCGACGCGATGTATCGCACGAAGCGCTCATCCTTTTCAGCGGAGGAGACGGCGATGTTGAAACGCTCGGACACTTGTCTATCAGACTTGCCGGAGATGTGCGTGAGGAAAAACTCTTCGTCGACAAATGCTCCCTTTGGTCCGAGAAGTTCATTCCACGCCGTCACGTACGCCGCCGTGGTGTCCACGAGCGTGCCATCCAAATCAAACAAAAACGCAGGACCGACCTTGGTCTTCAGGTACTTCTCTAAACAATCGGGCGTGCCCACGTTCGAGTACTCGCTCTCGTCGATGACGACAGAGGCGACGTGCTCTTGCATCGCTACGTATTCCCGTAACACACACGACACGTACGCCTCACCCTTTTCAAACTTACCGTTCCTCACGATGTCCTTCGCGATCGCGAGGAACTCAGACTCGCTCGCGAACCAGTACGCCCCCGTGTTGGCGTATGGACCCACGCGTTGCTTTTCTGCGATGCGCGTCACTCGACCGCCGTCTCCGGGAGACTCGACGTACGAATACTTCGCCTCTTTCATCTGATCCGCCGCCGATTCCTCAAAACAGAGCACCGCCGCGCGAACCTCCGGACGAGACTCCAGCGCCTTAAACTTACGCACGACGTCGCAGTGATAAATAGCATCGCAGTCCACCAATAAGAGCGACGACGAAGCGTTGGGTGTTAAGCTCGCATCCTCCAGCGCCAACGCCACCGTCTCCGTCGCCCCGACCGTCGCGCGAGGCAACCGAACCACCTTGAACCGCTCAGAATCCATCGCGTCGTCAAAATTCGTCACCACGACGCACTCATCCGAGGAATCGAGCGACAGCGCGCGCACGACGACGTCGATCATCGGTTCACCATCGATGGGAATCTTCGGTTTGATCGGCTCGTAGCCCTCCTTCTTGAAGCGCTCGCCGCGACCACACGCCGGAACGACGACGCGCATGATGTCTCAGTCCTCGATCGACGCGATCGTCACCCGCGCTCGTCGTCGATGGACGCGACCGCGTGTGCGGATAAGGCTTTGGATGGTCCCTTTCGCGCGCGCGTCTCCGCTCATATAAAGATGTCTTTGTAAGCCATGAACGCACCACGTGAACCATCACGAGAGGGGTCGGGGAGCACCGAGTCCCTCGAGTGACCGTTCACGACTCGTCATGTCGGCTCCCGCCTCGACTCTCCGATCGATGCCGTTGCCGGAGACCGTCACTCGACGACGACCGACCGGGCGAGATGTCGACCGCGGGCGACGCGCCTACGGCGTCGGCGGCGCTCGGTGGAACGCCGACGCGCGGACGAATCGTGAGGTGCGAGAGAAGTCGATGGGGGCGAGGCGCGCGCGCGCACATCGTCGTTCGTTCGTGCACTCTTTCATTCGCCACGCGTCGTGTGGTTCGAGACGCGAACGCGTCGACGAGGACGCGCGTGGACGGGCGCGCGCGCGAATCGGACGTGAGAGCGAATCGGACGCGAGCGCGGTGAAGGGGGGACATCGTCGAGATCGCGCGGGAGGCGACGGTGTCGGTGGAGGCGGCGCGAGAGAGACGAGATTGACGAGCTTATGATGACGTTTTACTTTTTGTCTCAGGCGCGCCGGACAGTTTCGAGCGCTCGTGCGAAAGAATTATCTTCTCAAGACGAAAGGGATCCTGAGATGTTGCACGCTGTGTGAGATCATGGTGCCGGTGTTGTTCGTGGCGCTGATGTGCATACCGAAGGCGTTGGTGCCGGACGAACGGACGAACGACGAGTTCGCGAGGCCGTATTCGTTGGCGGGCGGCATGGAGTCGGCCAACGTGCGGGATATGCGAGGGTTTCGGTTCTTGGTGAGTCCGGCGAGCGCGGAGACGATGGATTTAGGGAGACGGGCGTACGTGAACATGGTGTGTCTGAGCGAAAAGTCGCAGCACATCGATAGAAGTTTCGCCTCGGATACGGACCAGTGGAGGGTCAACGTGTACAATAGGATGTACGAGCAGGTGCTAAATTCGACCAATGTGGCGACGGGCGTCAAGGGGGCGTTCGCTTCCAAGGCGTTTAACGACAATTCGATGGCGACCGCGTGTTCGGACGCGTGTTTGCGCAGTTCGACGTGTTTTAACGATGAGTGGGACGCGATACTGGACGAAGTCGTTGCCACCGAGGCAGACGAGACGGCGGCGATGACGTACATCGACGCGCACCCGGGAGAAGTTTTCGCGTACGCGAAATTCAACTCCGGAGGTGACATTTCGACGACGACTTCGTTCGATTACACGCTTCGATTGAACTCGACGAACGTCAAAAACAAGGATAAGAACGTGGCGGAATTCATGGAGGACGACTTTACGTCGAGGTGGGATAGCACGTACAACTCGTACGACTGGACTAGATACAAGGCGTTTTTGTATGCGCAAAACGCGTTCGATGGGGCAATCATAGACATGAAGGATGGAAACGGCGACTTTTCCGTTCTCCTGGACACGTCGGTGAAGGCGTTTCCGTGGCTTGGGTTCGACTACAACGTCGGCGGCGTCATCGCGGCGGCGTTTTACGGTTTCGTGGGCGCGCTCGCGTTTCAGACAAACGTCGTTCTCGTGATGAAATCGATCGTAGTCGAGAAAGAGTTGAGGCTGAGAGAAGGCATGAAAATTATGGGGTTGACGAACTCTATGTTTTGGAGCTCGTGGTTCGTGACGCACTGGTTGTCCGCGATGATATCCGTGATTTTGGTCACGTTGGTAGGCATTTACCCGTTCACGTACACCGATCAATTCATTCAGTTTCTCTTTTACTCGTTTTGGGTCGCATCTTTGACGTTGTGGAACTTTTTCATCTCAACATTCTTCTCTCGCTCCATCACCGCCACAATCGTCGGTTGCTTTGCCTACGTGCTCACGATGGTTCCCGCCATCGCGATTCGCATCACCACTCCGGAGGGTTCGCGCGGTTGGATCTCGAGTTGTATTTTTCCATCAGGCGCGATAAACACATGGGGCGCGGCGTTGGCCATTTTAGAGGTGAACAAGGAAGGAATCACGTGGAAAACGTTCAACTCGGACGTCACGCTCAAAGGAAACGTCTCCCCCGCCGGTATTTTCGGCATGGTCATTTTTGATTGCTTCCTGTACGCCTTTTTGACGTTTTATTTCGATGCTGTCTGGAGGACCGAATACGGAGTGCGTCAACCGCCGTGGTTCCTGTTCACGCGTAGATACTGGTTTGGTGATTCTTCTCGAAATCGAGGCGGAGAGACGCTCGCGATGGATCAACAAGAATCCGGTGAAAACGTTGAGCCTCTCACACGACAGCAGATGAACAACGCGAGCATCATCATCCGAGGTATGACGAAGAAGTTTGGAGAAGAGGTCACCGCTGTCGACGACTTGAGCATGACGTTCGTCCCCGGACAAGTCAGCGGATTACTCGGTCACAATGGCGCCGGAAAGACGACGACGATTAACATTCTGACTGGTTTGCTCGAGAGAACCTCCGGTAAAGCCGTCATCAACGGGTACGATACCGAGACGCACATGCGAGAAGTTCGCGCGAGTCTGGGTATCTGCCCGCAATTTGACGTTCTTTGGCCTACGCTCACGGTTCGCGAGCATTTGGAATTGTACGCCGCCTTCGCGGGTATGCGTAAAGATGAAGTGAATCAAGAGATTACAACCGTTATCGAAGAGGTTGCGTTGACAGAAAAGATCGATGCCAACTCGTCGGATCTTTCGGGAGGTATGAAGAGAAAACTTTCGCTCGCCATAGCGTTCATCGGGAATCCCGCCGTCGTGTTCCTCGACGAACCGACCTCCGGCATGGACCCGTACTCGAGACGTTTCACCTGGGACGTCATTCGACGCCGAGCGGCGAACTGCACCGTCTTGCTGACGACACACTTCTTGGACGAAGCCGACTTATTGTGCGATCGTGTCGCCATCATGAGCGCCGGACGTTTGGCGTGCGTCGGGTCTCCTTTATTCTTGAAGTCAAAATTCGGTACGGGCTACTTGCTGACGTTTGCGAGAAGCCGCGCGTCGTCCGCGCAGCTCGACGCGATGACACAGCACAGCACGAACAACGTGCTGAGAGTCATCAAAGAGTTCGTGCCTCGCGTGCAAATTCACAGCGACGTCGGAGCGGAGCTTTCGTTTTCTCTTCCATTCGAGTCCACGAATCAATTTTCAGCCTTGTTCAAAGCGTTGGACGACCGCATCGAATCGCTGGGCTACTCGAGCTATGGCATCAGTTGCACCACTCTCGAGGAGGTGTTCCTTTCGCTCGCGCACGGGATCGGTAAGGCGACGCGCAGACTTAGCGCGAATGACGCGGCGGACGCCGGCGATGAACGCGACGAAGACGAAGCCCCCGACGCGCGAATGCTCTCCATGAAACGAAGAGCGGTGCGCGACTCCTACACCACCGGTGGGGCTCTGCTCCGCATTCAGCTTCAACGTTTACTCTGGAAACGCTTATTGAACTGGAAACGTACGGTGCGTTCGGCCGTGCTTCAACTCGTTGTTCCGTGCATGATGGTCGTCCTCGCACTCTACATGACCACGCTGCGATTCGAACCCAGCAGCGTCATCCCGGAGAAGACGATCGGCAGAAATTTGCTCGGAAACAAAAAGACCATCGTCTCGCATCCGGCGTCAGACGCCGAAGCGGCGAGTGTGACGGCGGCGTTGGGTGTCGATTCGTACTCGCTGTACTCTCAATATCTTCCGGAGGTTTCGTGCATGTGCGGGTGCTTGGCCAGCGACGAAGACATCAACTTTTCGAGATTTTCGTGCTGTTCGTACAATCGGTCGACCGAAGCGGCGTGTAATTTCGCCATCACGCGTCGAGCGAGCGGAAAATGCGCGAAATCGGCGAAGGGATGGGACGTGCAGAGCGACATTTTGGACATCTCTTGTTCGAGCCTGGTCGATGCGAGCATCGACGCGCATCTGCTCGAAGTCCAAGAGCCCTCGATGCCGTGTCAGCTGGGTAATGCGCCGTGCGACGCGATGTACGTCAATGACTACGCGAACTCGCGCTACACGCACACGCTGAGCGCGCATCAGACGGCTATTCACGGCATGCCGGCGGCGGTGAACACGGCGAATCAAGCAATTTTACGTCGACGCGCGGGCAACGCCGATATGAAGCTCACGACGAGAATACATTTTTACCCGAGCAACGTGCTTAAACTCAAGGATGGCGACGTCACGGAGGCTGAGAACGCGAACACGGCTTTCATCGTCTCCATGTTCACGGTCATGGGTCTCGCCGTGCTGAGCGCCGGCGTTTCTATTTTCCCGGTGTACGAGCGATGCAACAATTCCAAGCATCTTCAACTCGTGAGCGGCATCGACAAGCGCATGTACTGGTTGGCGCACTTCCTCGCCGACGTGACGCAGCTCGTGCCGGCGTTCGTCATCATCGTCGTCATTTTCGCCGGTTTCAACGCCTCGTACTTTCAGGGTCAGCTCGGAGCCATCGCCGTGCTTTTGCTCATGTTCATGATCACGTCCATTCCGCACGCGCACTTCCAAGGATTCTGGTACTCGAGTGAATACTACACCTTTGTCGGACAGATCGGCACGAACTCGGTCGTCGGCGTCATCACGACGATCGCCGGCATCGTCACGGACGCGTTGAAGGATTTGAACAAGGATACGAAGTTGGTGGCGAAAATCTTCAACAATGTTTTCCCCTTCGTTATTCCGCATTTCAGCTTCGGTAAAGGTCTGTACGACATCGCTCAGAACGGTTTAGACAAGACGAGACAGGTGTTCCGCGAAGATTGCTTGTGCCTCGAACCCGTCGTGCCGAAGGGTTCCTTCAAAGTCATCGCCGACGACATGGGCTACTTGATCGGAACGTTCTTCATCTGGACTGGGCTGTTATTTTATCGAGAGTACAAAGAAAACATCTCGAGCTGGAGAATCATGCGACACGGAGAACGAATCGTCGAACCGAGTGAAGACGAGGACGAAGACGTACACGCTGAGCGAGAGCGAGTTCGGGCCGGCGACGTGGCGGACGACGGGGTCATTATCGACAATCTGTCCAAGACGTACGAAGCGTCCTTAGGAACGCTCGGGTCGCAGAAGCTCGCTGTGCGCAATATCAGCGCTGGATTGCATCGAGATCAGTGCTTCGGTTTGCTCGGCATCAACGGCGCCGGTAAGACGACGACGTTTAAGATGCTCACCGGAGAGTTCCCGCCGTCCGCCGGCGACGCCGTGATTCGGGAGCGCGACGGTGTAATGCACAGCGTTCGACGTGATCTCAACTCGGCGCGACGATTGATGGGATATTGTCCGCAGTTTAACGGATTACAACCGAATTTCACGGCTCGAGAACACATTGAATTCTACGCCGCCATTCGCGGCATGCCCCCGGAGCAAATTCCAAAGGTGACGTCGCAGCTTCTGGAACGCATGGATTTGACCAGGTACGCCGATCGACAAGCCGGCACGTACAGCGGCGGTAACAAGCGTAAGCTGTCCGTCGCGCTCTCGCTCGTGGGTGAACCCGAGATCGTCTTCCTGGACGAGCCGTCGACAGGCATGGATCCCGAGGCGAGACGCTTCATGTGGGACGTCATCTCGTCCATGACCACCGGACGCACCATCGTTCTTACGTCGCACTCCATGGAAGAGTGCGAGGCGCTGTGCAATCGCATCGGTATCATGGTGAGCGGTGAGTTCAAGTGTCTCGGCTCTCTTCAACATCTCAAATCGCGATTCAGCGAGGGGTACTCGATCGATTTGCGATTCGGGGACGGCAAGAGGGAGGACGTGTTGCGAGAGCTGAAGACGACGCACGCCGATCTGGACGCCGATGTGGTCGAAACACACGATACGGAGATTAAACTCAGAGTGATGAATCCTCAGATGAAGTTGTGGAAAATTTTTGACGCCGTCGAGGCTTTGAAAACGTCCAAAGATGAGACGACGAGAATCGACGACTACTCGGTGTCGCAGACGACGCTCGAGCAAGTCTTCATTCGATTCGCAAAGGAACAGAACGAGGAGACACACAGCGCTCCGGGTTTACAATAATGAACCATCTAGATTTGAATACTTCTAGTAATTTGTACATGCATTTAGTCTCTTTACGACAGGACTAGGTAACTCGCGCCGCCTTGGTCGCCTTAGCACCCCAATTCCGCCTCTTGTTGTTCCGGCTGCGCCGGAGGGCTGTCGAGACATACGCCTCTCGGCTCGAGGTTCACATTCATCTTTCTCGCCTGCGTCATGGACGCCGGGTGCAATAATTCTCTGATGTCCTCGATGGCGGCGTATCTCGCCGCGATCTCTGCGACGGGTCGACCGGTCACCAGCGCCTCTTTCGCCACCGCCGACGAACGCTTGTAGCCAATGAGAGGTAACAACGCCGTCACGATGCCGATGGAGTTTTCCACGGAATTTTTACACACCTCGGGATTGGCGGTGATGCCGTCGATGCACTTTTCGCGCAACGTTCGCAAACCGCGCTCCATCATCTCCATGTTGTTCAACAAGTTGTAAATGATGACCGGTTCGAAGACGTTGAGTTGCAACTGCGCCGCCTCCGAGGCGTGTGCGATGGACGCGTCGGTGCCCATTATCTGGAAGCACACCTGATTCATCACCTCGGGGATGACGGGATTGATTTTTCCGGGCATGATGGACGATCCCGGCGCGACGGCGGGAAGGTTGATCTCGTTGAACCCGCACCTCGGTCCACTGCTGAGAAGACGCAAATCATTGCAAATTTTGGAGATCTTCACGGCTACGCGCCGCAATATGTTAGAAAAGAGCAAAAAGCTCGACGTTGAGCTCGAAGCTTCGATAAAATCGTGCGGGGAGCGCATGGGAAGATTGGTGAGCGACGATAGCGCCGACACAGCGCGCTCGGCGAACGACACGTCGGCGCAGATGGACGTCCCGATCGCCGTGCCTCCGAGATTCACCTCGTACATTTGATCGACGTTTCGCTCCAAAAACGTCAAATCTGCCTGAAGCGTCGCCGCAAACGAGTGGAACTCTTGCCCGAGCGTCATGGGCACCGCGTCTTGCAACTGTGTTCGTCCCATTTTGATGATGTCCTTGAACTCATCGCCCTTTTTGCGCAAACTGGCGATGGTCAATCGCAACTCCTCCACCACGCCGCTGTGTTTCAACACCACGGCCAACTTCGCCGCGCTCGGGTACGCGTCGTTCGTGCTCTGACACAAATTCACGTGATCGTTCGGATTCACCACGTCGTACACTCCGACGGGTGATCCCAACTCCAACGCCGCCAGATTCGCGATCACTTCGTTCGCATTCATGTTCGTCGACGTCCCGGCGCCGCCTTGCACCACCTCCACCGCGAAGTGCCTGTGATGTTCGTCCGAATCGATCAATCGATCGCACGCCGCCTTGATCGCTCTAAAAACCTCTTCACTCAGTAATCCAATCTCCGCGTTCGCGATCGCGCACGCCTTCTTCGTGAGCGCCAACGCGCGAATAAACTCTGGAAACTCGTGCAGACGCACACCCGTCGTCGAGTAGTTCTCCAACGCTCTCGCCGTCGCGATCCCGTACAACGCCCCCGCTGGTATGCGCATCGGACCGAGAAGATCGTGTTCGACGCGGTGTTCCTCGTCGAGGTCGAGGTTCGCCACGGCGCGCGCCATGGCGGCCGCCGCGCCGCTCGCGCGATGTCGGGCACCCGAAACGGTCCCGACGCACCCATCGGAATGGCGCGCGAGCGCGCGCGCGGACGTCCATCGCGCGAGGTCACACGCACGAGGCATAGCACGCGTCATTCGTACGGCGCGTTCGATCGCGCGCATCCTCGTCGATCGCGCGCACGCGTCGACGAATGCGGGACGAATGGCGTTTTCCGGGACATCCACGTCAGCAACGCCCACATCGTCATCGAACGCCGCGCCATCGAACGGCGCGCGACGCGACGCGAGGACGATGCGGGCGATGACGACGCGCGCGACACGCGTCACCGTCACGCGAACGGCGCGCGAGGGGCGACCGACGCGCGCGAGACGCGCGACCAAGGCGTGGGCGCGTGAAGAGGCGATCGGGGAACGTGAGGTTGCGGGCGCGGGCGCGCGCGCGAGAGAGAGAGCGGCGGCGGTGGCGCTCGCGGTGGTCGTGGCGGTCGGTGCGCCCGCGCACGAGGCCGTGGCGCGGTTGGAGGGGGTGAATAACCCGTCGTTGTTGCCCCCGGGCGAGCCCGTGCCCGTGCTCGACGTCGCCGGGTATTTGGGCAAGTCGGACATCGCCCGTCTCACGCGCGAGGTGGAGGCGCTCGAGCGCGACACCGGGATGAAACTTCGCGTCCTCGCGCAGGCGTACCCACAGACGCCGGGATTGGCGGTGAAGGAGTACTGGAACGTCGACGACGACACGGTGGTGTTCGTCGCCGACCCCGGTTTGGGCAACATTTTAAACTTTAGCGTCGGCGGCAACATCGATCTCGAGATCCCGCCCTCGTTTTGGACCAGATTGGCGAATAAATACGGCACGAAATTTTACTGGAGCGACAAGGGCGAGGAGGCGAGCATCTCCGCCGCCGTGAACGCCGTCGATTTATGCGCGCGCGAGCCGCAGGGTCGCGCCAAGTGTTCCAAAATCGCCGACTACGACGACGGCGTCGCCGTGGCGACCGATTTCGACGCACCCACCTCGGGCGGCGTCGGCGGCTTCTTGGGCGGTCTCTTCAAGTAAACGCGCCGCCGCGCGTACGGTAGTAGAGTAATCAGTCATCAAAAGTCTTCTTCCCTTCGATCCAACCCACGTCCTCCCCATCGACCGATCACGACCCACCATACAGTCCCCCCCCACCCTTCAGGGTTTAGGGTTTAGGTCACACCCCCATCCCTCCGAACCTCCCTCGTCGCGCCGCCCGCGACGCGCCTCACACGCCTCCCCCGCGCGCGTTCCACCGGTCGTAAATTCTACGTCCCACACACGCCGACGTTTCCACTCGTTCGCGCGCTCGCACGCGCACACACACACCGATCGTCACCACGATGTTGACGCAAATCGCATCCACCCCGGTCGCCACCCGCGCGCGCGCGCCGACGCGTCGCCCCCGCGCGCGCGTCCTCACCCGCGCGGGCATGCGCGCGGACACCGTCCAAGCCATGGGCGATCGCGTCCTCGTCCTCGCCGATAAGGCGGAATCGCAAACGAAAGGGGGGCTCTTCCTCGCCGGCGGATCCGGCGGCGCGAGCGGGCCGGGGTCGAGCGTCACGGGTCGAGTGGCGAGCGTGGGGGCGGACGCGAAGGGCGTCGCGGTGGGCGATCGCGTGTTGATCAATGGATTCGCCGGAACGGAGGTGGAGTTTGAGGATGGGGAGAAGGGGAAGTTTGTCAACTCGAGCGATGTCTTGGCGGTGTTGTCGTGAGCGAGACGACGACGAAACGCGCGAAGCGAAGCGCGCGCGAGCGCGCGCGAAGGCGCGAAAGATTGATTAACGACGACGCGGCCCTTTTGTAATGACGATGCGATGTGGTCGTTTTCTGTGTGATGTGTCCACGCGTTCGTCGCGTTCGTCGCGTTCGTTCGAGGATCGAAAATGTATGTAAAAGTTACACGAATGATGATTGTTCGACGACGGCGACGGTTTCGCGGCGCGTCGCGGCGTTTCGCTCGCTTAGTGGTCGGCGGACGGGTTGTGGAAGTGGAACTTGCTCGCGCCGAGGGCTTCCATGACGGTATCGAAGATGCCGAATTGACCGGCGGTCAAGGTACCGATCATGACGCAACGCGCGGCCAAACCTTGCGTGCAGAGCTTGACGACGCCCGTCTCGGCGGCGATGCGCCCGAGACGCGTCAAGATGGACCCCTCGCCGCCGGCGCCCGCCTTGTTCACCTTGGACAAGAGGGTGTCCGCGGGGTGAGAGATGATGGCGGCGACGACACCGGCGATGACACCGGAGGAGAGGGAGACGGAGACGTTTTCAGAGCTCGTGCATTCCTTGGGCGTCTTGCCCATGGACTCGTACAAGGCTTCGGCGGCGCGACCCTGCACGGCGAATTTCGCCATGGTGTACGGCACTTGCTTGGCCAAGATTGGACCGAAACCGGAGTAGAAACCCTTGATGATGCCCTCTTCGGACGCCATCTTACCCATGGCGGCGATCGTGGACGGGGCGTAGGACGGGTTGGAGACCAAACGAATGCGCGTCGCCTCGAGCGGGCAGAGAAAGACGTCGGCGATGAATTCGGCGCAGGCGGCGGAACCGAGATAAATCGTGTTACGGTTATCCCACGCCTCTTGTTCCGTCATGCTTTGCGCGGCGTTGATCTTAAAGTATTCGACACCGCCAAACTTGAACCAACCCTGAATGAAGTAGCCGACCGCGGTGGGGCCGAGACCGGTGAGAAGCGCGCCGGCGCCCTCCTCGGCGACGACCTTGGAAAAGCCGGACACCATGCCGCCGTACTTGGACGGATCCAATTGAATTCTCGTCTTCGTGGAAACGAATCGCGCGCGCGCACGTGTCGTCAGTCGCGAGTCCACACGCGCGCACCGCGTCGCGAGCGCGTCGTTCGTATCGCGTCGCGTCTGTTCGGTCGTGTGTTTGGATAAAGACGCGCGCTCGATTTTTTCCTTCGTCGTCGCACCTTGACGACGTCCACCGGCGTCACCGCGCCGTGCGTGAAACCGCAACAGATCCCACCCGCGAGCGCACCGCGAAGGTAATAATCCAAGCCGTACTCTTTCGCGGACGCAGCCTTGAACGCTGGGTTCGCGTTACGATCCTTGAGCGCGCCGAGCGTCGCCGTCGGCGCGTACAGGCTCGCGGGCGTCGCTCGCTTGATGAAATCCGTCAGCGTCATCCTGTCGTTCGCGTGCGCGCGACGCGTCGGTGTCAGTCGATGCCGTGAGACGATGGAACGAGAGGGTTTTGTTCACTGTACGTCGCGCGTGAACGTCTCCGGCGACGCGCGGCGACGCGCGACGCGTGGGCGCGTCTCGTGGACCGATCGCGATCCCGACCGACGATCGACGACGCCCATCGCGCGCGCGTCGCGAGGAGACGTCCGAGTGCGCGAGTGATCGCGCGAAATGCTCGAGCGCTGCGAGCGTCGCGCGCATCGCACCTTGACGGCGTGAGGTGATGCGTGCGCGTGCGGTGTGAAGTGCGGGCGCGGTCGCGCGCGACGGGGCTTTGACGCCGCAACACTCGGCGACGCGAGGGGGCGAGGGCGCGAGGGAGGCGCGGGATGGCGACGAACGACGGCGACGGCAACGATGGCAACGCGTGGACGTACGTGTTCGATCTCGACGGCACGCTGTATCCGATCGCGAACGGGTACGAACACGCGTGTCGGACCAGAGTCTTTGAATTCATGGTGAAACACTGTCCGGGCGTGACGAGTCCAGAGGAGGCGCAGTCGGTGTGGCGCGGGGCGTTCCAGAGGTACAATCAAACGTTGAGAGCGTTGCGGTCGCTCGGATTCGATGGATTCGACGAGGATGAGTATTGGGCGTACACCAGAGGCGACGCGAAGGCGGCGTTGACGCCCTCCGCGGCGACGCGGGCGTTCGTCGAGAGTCTTCGCGGGAAAAAGTACGTGTTCACGAATTGTCACGAGAAACAGGCGAAAGAGGCACTCGTCGCGCTCGGTCTGTCAGATTGTTTCGACGGCGTCTTCGGCGCCGGCGACATGGGCGCGGTGTGTAAACCAGAACGAGCGGCGTTCGACGCGCTCTTCGCTCGATTCGACGTGCGAGACCCGTCCCGGTGCGTCTTCTTCGAGGACTCGCTCAAAAACTTACGCACGGCGAATCGCTCGTTCGACATGGTCACAGTGCTCATCGCCAGCGACACGCTCGCCGAGGAGATTGACGCGAGGCGCTCCGCGCGAGGCGACGTCGAAACCGCCGACGAAGCCGCCGGCGACGAAACCGACGATGATCCCGTCGCCTTCGTCGACGCCATCGTCTGCGGCGGTGAACTCACGTTAGAATCCTTCGCGCGAGCCTCCTTCAAACCCACCGAACGCGCCGTCGAGGCGTGCGCCGCCGCCCTTCGCGCGTCGCCGTAGCTCGCGCGCGGAGGGCAACGGCTGTATTTGTATTCCCTTTATTCCCCTAACCCTAAGCAATGTTGTATACAATCGTGCATATTAAACCATACTGAAATCATACTGTGAGCATGAATACGGACCACGAAAAACGACCCCGATGTGGATAATCGATCGCGTTTGACGAATCCTGATTCACGCGCGACCCCCGGTCATCGTGGTATCTATATAATCGGACGACCGACACGTATAGATCTCTTTCTGTAATCTATCACTATATTTACCACCCCATCCTCGGGATCCACGTGTCGCGCCCCCCATGGCGCCGACGTCGACGCGTCCGACGTCCGCACACGCCGACGCGCGCGCCCGTCCCTCGCGCGACGGCTGCGACGGCCGCGGAATTTTCTCCGTTCGTCATGCGCGTCGCCACGAACGCCGCCTCGGTCGCGTTCGCGCGCCGCGCGCCAGCCCACGAGCGTCGGCATCGCGCGTCGCGGCGTCGCCGCGCGCCCACCGTCCCGCGCGCGGTGAATCGCGATCGAAGCGGCGCCGATCACGGGCGCGAGTACACGGAGCGAGAGAAGAAAATTCTTCCGATCGATGTGCGCGTCGACGGGGCCGACGGGAAGTCGACGAGCGCGCAGGATGAGGTGGAGATCGCGAAGACGACCGGTGCGAGTGGCGGTGGTGGTGAGAACGCGTCGGCGTCGTGCGAGTCGCGGACGGGGAGCGAGAGCGGTGGATGCGATGGAAGAGAACTCGCGGCGTCGGCGGCGAGCGGCGCGCGCGCGGAGGGCGTCGATCCCATCACGGCGGCGTCGGACGCGGCGACGGCGAGGTTGAAGGAACGCCTGCGCGCGGCGACGGGGCTGGGAACGGCGACGACGACGACGAAGCGACCGTCGATCGCGGTTCGGAAATTTGAAGAATTGGAGATCGAAGCGTCGGCGTTGGAGGCGTTGGAGGCGCAGATGCGAGACGCGGTGGAGATTGAGGATTACACGAACGCGGCGGCGTTGAAGCGTGCGGCGGAGGCGTTGCGCGCGACGGACGCCACGGGTCGTCTGTGCGATGCGTACGCGCGAGCGATCGAGGAGAATCAGTTCGAGGATGCGGTTCGCTTGCGCGACGCGGGTGTTGGGTTGTGCGGATGGTGGGCTGGCGTGGAGGAGTACGACGACGACGACGACGACGAGGCGGATGGAGACGAACGCGACGGCGACGCCGCGCGCGCCAAGGCGAACGCGGCGCCGACGGGCGTCATCATGAGAATCAGTCGCGAACACGGACGATTGGTCGGGTCGACGTTTTCTCCGAGAGATTTGGCGGACGTCATCGAGTTGAACAAGGCGTACCCGAAAGGGTACGAGTACGACGCGGGACAACCAGTGTTGGAGATTTTGTTACAAGAGGACGAAGACGCGCCGGGCGGGTTTCGACAAGACGTCGTGCGACTCAACTACGTGCCGCAATCCATCGTGTTGGCGTCCGACGAGGACGAGGAAGACGAAGACGAGGATGCAGGTGATGCCGTCGCGACGGAAGACGCCGCAATCGGATTCACCGCCGACGCATCCTCCGAGTCCGCCGAGGAGGAAGGCGCGCGTCGTCGCGCGTCGAGAGAAGACATCGACGCCGTGAAGAATGAAATCAAGTCTAAACTTCTGGGACTCGATCCATCGTCGGAGAAAACGCGCGACGACGCGTTGGAAGAAATCAGCGCCATGCTGGAAAAATTATCCACGGACGACAACGAAGACGACGCATTCGAGACGGTCGACGACGAAACCGACGACGAAACCTTGTACGACATCAAGCGCACCACAGCATGTCTCCAACAGGAGGGTTTACACGCGTTTGTCCTCACGAGCGACGACGAGATGATCCCGTACGACGAGAACGACGACCAGAGCTCGATGAGCCACCGACCGTTCTCTCAATCACTTGACGAGGAGATCGAAGGATTTTTAGCCGCCAAGTGGGAGAGCATGGTGTCCGGCGCTGGACCAAACGCGCTCGGCGCGGCGTCGCACGCGGCGCTCGTCAACGCCGTCAAGGATGCGGCGCAGGAGATGTTTGCCACGCACGGCGCCGCGGACAACGGACTCGACGCGGACGGTGAAGACGACGACGACGACGAAGCGTTCGATGAAGTGAGCGCGGAGGAGTTGCTCGCACTCATCGGGCAAGAGGCAGAGTTGGCGCGTCCGCTCCCGTCGCGCGTTCGATTCCGACGCATCGATCCTCGTCTTGCGTCGGGCTCTCGAAACGACGTCTTCAACGGTCTCTACGTCGGCGCCTTTGGTCCGCACGGCCCGGAAGTGCTGCGCATGGTGCGCGGTCGATGGGGCGACGAAGATGTCTCGGACGCGAGCGATTGCGTCACCGCCATCAAGCTCACGGGGGATGAAAACGTTCCCTGCGGAGCGGCGAGTTTCCGCGCCAAGATAAATAAATCCAATCTTATCGTCGAGGGAAGTTCGTACCCCGAAGAACTTGGCGTCTTGGCGCGATACAAAGGCGAAGGCCGCGTCGCAAAGTCTGGTTTTGCCGATTCACACTGGGTCGACGGCGAGCTCCTCGTCTTGGATGGCAAGGGTGGCGCGCTCACCGGCGGCGCCGAGCTCGGGTTCGTCTGGGCCGTCCCGGGCGAGAGACGACTCCTTATATTATTTTCATCCCTCAAACTTCCCGACGTCGACGTCTCGCACGTCGCGGGATGATCACAGAGCGATGCGTCGTCATTCCCGACCGATTATCATTCATTGATTCAAACATTCATTCTTTCATCGCGCGCGGGAGCGCGATGTATATTTTTGGCATTTCGCGCATTGTACGAACAGTGCGCGCGCATCTTAATTAAGTGTTGTAATCTGTACTCGAAAGACTACTGTACCGTACTATTTTCTCCTCTCCCATCGCGCGCGCACGATACACAAACGCGTACTCCTAAACTCGATTTGATTTGATTGTCGTAACTTACACTCGGCGAGGCTAGGCGTTCCGTTCCCTCCCTCTCTCTCACTTGGCGTTCGGATTACTCGCGAGATACGACACCGCCTCCGGGATGCTTTGAATCTTATCCGCCTCGGCGTCCGGAATCTCCACCGCGAACTCCTCCTCCATCGCCATGACCACCTCCACGGTGTCCAACGAGTCGAGCCCGAGATCGCTCGCGAACGCCGACGTCGGCGTCACCTTGCCCGCGTCCACCTTGGCGAAATTTTTCACCACGCTCACGACGCGATCCGTCACCTCGTCCTTGTTCAAAAAGCCAGCGGCGCCGTACGCGCGGCATGTCGTCTGCGAAGCGAGCGCGAGCGCGTCGTCAGTCGGGGCGTCTCGGTCGGCTGTAGGGTTGATTTTCTTTCGAGCGATTCGATCGATCGTCGCCGCTCGCGACGGGCGGGACGCGCGAGAGAGAGAGATGCGATGCGCGCGCGCACCGTCAGGGCGCCGACGCGCGCGTCCGCGGCGGCGATGGCGCGGCGGCACAGGCTCGACGTGAGTTGTCTTCGAAGCATGATGATGACGACGCGCGGCGTAATGACGCGCGCCCATCGACGTCACGTCGCGACTCGCGACCGCGCGACCGCGGTGTCGCCGCGGATGGGTGACCGCGAACGCGCGGCGTCGATGCGGCGACGCGCGCACGTCTCCGAGACGACGCGCGCGCTCGAGACGGTGGCGCGATGCGTCGTCGTGGGGTGTCTCTGTGCGCTCGCGATCGGCGCGCGCGCGTCGACGGAGGACGCGCTCGTCGCGATCGGGGACGTGCACGGGGACCCCGACGCGATGTTTGACGCGCTGCGACTCGCGGGCGTCGTCGACGGGGAGTCGTGGTGGCGACGCGCGCGCGGGGACGGGGGCGCGACGACGGTGGTGCAGACGGGCGACTTGGTCGACCGAGGCGCGCGGTCGATCGATGCGATCGATGCGATCGAGCGTTTGCGCGAGGAGGCGTCGAGCGTGGGTGATGAGATCGTCGGGTTGCTGGGAAATCACGAGTTGATGACGTTACAGGGTGATTATCGATTCATCGCGCGCGACGAGTTGAACGCGTTGGGACGGCGCGAGCTCGACGACGCGGGCGTCGGCGACGCGGAGAAAGGGTTGGGATTGGGCGCGCGCGCGTATTTTCAGACTGGGAAGTTGGCGTGGGCGAAGATTTTCGCGCGCGGGGCGGAGAGAGGGGACGTCGTGCGCGAAAAGTCGTGGGCGGTGGTTCGAGGACGCGGTCGGTGCGCCACGGCGTTCGCGCACGCGGGACTCCTTCCCGAACATTTACTCGGTGAGGACGGCGTGGACGCGCTCAACGCCGAAGGGAGGCGATTACTCGCCGTCGATCGCGTGGGAAGAGAACACGAATTGCTCCTCGGGGACGGACCGTTGTGGACGAGAGAGATTTCCATGGGCGCCGAGCCCGGCGCGTGCGATGCCGCGCTCGAGGTGACGCGCCGTCTCGGCGTTCGTCGCCTCGTCGTCGGGCACACCGTCACCAAGAGCGGGCGCATCGAGACGCGCTGCGATGGATTGATTCACATGATCGACGTCGGGATGTCTCGATTATACGGAGGATCACCCAGCGCGTGGACGTGCGTCGAGAGCCAAGGTCCCGTCGCGATTTCTTCGTCGGGCGAGCGCGTGGCGTTGGAATAAAAATAGCGTGCATCTAGGTTATCATCATCATAACATCATCTAGTACTGAACTATGTAGTAATATGTCTATGCGTGTACATGCTCTTCCGCGCGCGCGCTCGCGACGACGCACCGCGCGTCGAGAATTCGTCGTAAATTTTGCAACGTGTGTCTCGGTCCCGCCGAGCGCAAACCGTGCGCGTTGAGCAACTGTTCGAGATTCTTGTTCAACAGGAACACCCCGTACGTGTACTTGGTTCGATCGGCCGGGTGCTCGAGGAAGAGCGGAAACTCCACCTTGGTGAGCGTCTTGGCGCTCGCGCCGTCGTCGCCGCGACTGCGCGTCGGTTTCACGTGTTGAAAGTCGCAAATGTACGACCGACTCGGACAGACGCACACGGGATATCGAAGACGAACGTCGAGTATCGCGGCGAGTTGCACGCACATCTGCGCCACGTCTCCCAACGCCGCGGCATCGTTTTCCATCGTTTCCATGCGGAGAGGGTACGTCTTGGACGGCGCGGGACCGAGATCGAGGGGTAGTTCGCCGACGCGTAGGAGCGGATGGTCTCGCCGCACCGGCGCGGCGGCGTCGGAGTCCTCGTCGACGGGTTCGATGGGGTAAATGGTCGCTAAATCGCCCACCAAACGCCATCGACGTGCGACGAGCGCGCGTTGGTGTTGATGAAGCTTTCCCGCTCCGTTCGGTCCGCGCAACGCGCGCTCCGCTTCGTCCAATCGATCGTGCGCGCGCACAAGCTTTTCTCCAGCCTGACGCAACGCGCGCACGCGGCGTCCCACGTCATCCTTCATGCGCACCAAAATATCTCGTTCTTCGACGAGTTCGTTCGTCAACGCGGTGATGCGCTCGTCCGCGGTGACGCCGTCCGAGGAGGTCGACGTTTTCAGCGGCGCGCGCGTCATCCCGCGCGCCGCCGCCAAGCGAATCTTCAACCGTCTCGCCAACTCGTCTCGAAGATCGATCGCGTCCGCGTGCGCGCGTTTGGCCTCGATGACGGATTCAATCTTCGCGATCATCGCTCGAACGTCCGTCTTCACCGCGGCGCCGCGCTTCTCGCGTCCCTGCAGAGACGAAAACCTCGGACTCTCTGACGCGCGAGACGATGTGTCGTCGTCCTCAAACACTACGCGATCGATCACCACCACCCCACCCGATCGATCGTCGGTCTCGCTCCCCGTCGCGCTTCGTCCACCAAACGACAACGTTCGAGCCCGCGGGCGAGTCGCCGGACGCGCGCTCGGGACGACGCGTCGCGCCTCGGCCGCCGCGCGGCGTCTCGCGTCCAACGCGTCTAAAAACGCACGCACCTCTCGCCCCGAATCATCCGTCGACGACGGCTCCGGCGCGTACACCCCGCCGTCCGAGGCTTGTAAAAATATCGCGTTCGCCGGCATCTCCGCTCCCGAGGGCACGCGATCGCCCACCCACCGCAATCGCGTTAAATCGATAGCCACTCGACACACGAGCTCGTCGGCGCCGCCGCCGCGCGACGCGCGACGCGTCGTCGCGCTCGCCCGCTCGCCGACGCCTCGTCGCCATCGACGCATCGCGTTCGCCCCATCTTGTCCCTCCTCCGTCGTCTTCACACCCTCGGTTGCGCGCCTTTGATGGCGTCGTCGTCTCGACGACGGCGTCGCGAAGATGCAGAGCTCAAACTTCGTCGCGCTCGCCGCGGCGTCCCTCTCCTCTCGCCCTCCTCGCCACGTCCCGCCCTCCGACGCGGACCAATCGGGATTTAAACCTCGTCCATCGCGCGCGACTTCGCTTCGGAACCTCGCGACGTCGTTTCTTTGACCGCGTTCGTCGTCGTCGAGCGAAAAATTCGCACCGTCGTCGTCCACGCACACCTCTCCGTACGGCGTCGGCGCGTACACCGCGCCCTTGGTGCGATAGACGCGAAGCGTGAAATACGTCCCCGACGCGTCCATCGTCGATCGTCGTCGACGCGCCTCGTCGCCGTCGTCGTCGAAAACGTCACCATCATCACAATCGAATTCATCGAATTCATCATCATCTCTCCCCCGTCCTCGTGCTCTCGCGCGCACGTTCCGACACGACACCCGCACCACGCGTCGCCATCGCATCGGCGCGACGTACGCGCGCGTCTCCGCGTCTCCACCGTCGCTTTCACGCATCGCAATCACCTCGACATGAAGATTTTGAATTCACCCGCGGCACACACTGACGCATACACATCCCGTCGCCATGTCCACCCCCATCGCCCGAGACGCCGCTCTCCTCGACCTCCTCGTCCACGCCGGTCGTCTCAAGCGCGTCAAGCGCGCCGGATGGGTCCAGCGCGGCGTCCGCGAGGTGGAATCCGTCGCCGACCATTCATTTCGAGTCGCCCTCGTCGCCCTCTTCATGGCGCGCGCCGACGCCGACGCCGACGTCGACGTGGATAAGTGCGTGCGCATGGCGCTCGTGCACGATCTCGCCGAGTGTGTCGTGGGAGATATCACGCCGAACGACGGCGTGAGCGACGAGGAGAAGCGAGAGAGAGAGTCGAACGCCATGGGCGCGTTGACGTCGAGTTGCGGCGCCGTCGGCGACGAGGTGCGCGCGTTGTGGGAAGAATACGAATCCGGGGAGACGCGAGAGGCGCGATTGGTGAAGGATGCGGATAAGCTGGAGATGGTGATGCAGGCGAGCGAATACGAGACCGCGGGGGACGCGGGGGTGAGTGGGAAATTGGAGGAATTTTTCGAGAGCACGCGCGGGCGGTATCGAACCGAGCGCGGGACGGCGTGGAGCGAGGCGATCGAGGAGCGACGACCGAGCGCGACGGAGTAGTGATGATGATGATCGTGGATATTGGTACATGCAGTACTACAATCTAGTGGAGACGAATCTTTGACCACGCGCCGTTTCGCCAAATGTTGGCGTAGACTAAACCTTGGACGAATCTGTACGAGACGTAGAGCGCCCAGACGACTGTGAGATTTTGATTGAAGACGACGACGGCGAGGTAGGCGGATGGAAGGAAGACGGCCCATTGACTGAGGATGCTCACGAGGGCGACGCGCTTGGCGTCGCCGACGCCGAGGAGGGCGTTTTGCATGGTGAGACTCATGGCGTCGCCGCAGACGGTGAGACCCGTCATGCGAAGCGGCGTCGCGGCGATGTCCACGGCGTGTGGATCGTTCAGGAAGACGGCTAGGACGACGCGTGGACATGCGGCGAGGATGATGCCGACGACGGACATGAGGGCGGCGGTGATCTTGGCGACGTCCCAGGGCCACTGTTTTGCGTCCTCGACGTCGCCTCGGCCGAGCGCGCGTCCGCTGAGCGCCCCGGCAGCGAGTCCCATGCCCATGCAGGGAAGGATTAAGAATAACATGAGATTGATGAGGACGTTCACGGCCGCGACTTCGGTCGTGCCGAGACGTCCGACGATGGAATAGAGCGTCATCATGCCCGAGGCGTAGAGTAAATTGGTCACCGATGTCGGCGCCGCCTGCGTGGCGAGTACCTTCAAGTCGGTCATCGTCGGTCTCGTCTGTAAAAATCCATATTTCGACGCCCTCTTTATTCCCTGATATACGTACATCGCGGTGCCGCACCAAATGCTAAAACTCGTCCCCAATCCCGCGCCGAGCGCGCCGAGAGGAGGGATCCCCAACTGCGGCACGCCGACAAAGGTTAAAATTAACGACAGCGTCACGTTAACCGTGTGCATGACGATGAGTGTGTTCATGTACACCTGCGGCTGTTGAATCGCATTCCAAAACCCTCTAAAAGCGAAATTCATCCCCACCGCGGGCACGGCGAGCAATCTCGCCCGTAAATACGGCACCGCGTTGGCCACCACGCTCGCGTCCGTCGTGTACAGCGGCACCAACGCATCCGCGTTCGCAAACGCTAATATCGCCATCGGCACCCCCATTGCGCACACCAAAATTAAAGCCGCATTCAACGGACTCGCCACCTCATCGAATCGCCCCTCACCCATGCGTCTCGCCGCCATGGCTTGCACGCCGCTCGCCACCCCCTGCAGCGCCGCCTGACACTGAAAATTCATCGTGCTCCCCAATCCCACCGCCGCCACGCTCGCCGTCCCCAACCGACCCACCATGGCCGCGTCCGCTAAATTTAACACGTTCTGACTCGCCATCCCACCCATCACCGGCAGCGCCTGATCCAAGACTTGATCCACGCGCGCGCTTGGGACGCCCACCAACGCGCCGACGCCTCGACCGAGTCCCACCCCTCCTCGCGGCGGGTCCCTCTCGTCCGCGCTCGACGCGCTCGACGCGCACACCGCGCGACGATGCTTTTCCGCACCTCGCCGAAGCGTCGACGCGACCGCGCGACCGCCCGTCGACGGAAGAATCACCGACGATGTGCGTCTGGACGCGGTGACGGCGACACGTCGACGCGACGCGGACGATGCGACGCGGGTCGAGGACGTCGACGCGACGCGGGTCGCGCGCGGTGGACGCGCGGAGAGTGTCATCATCCGTCGATGATTCGCGTCGCCGACGACGGCGCGCGACGGAATGCGAAGGGTGGGGGCGCGCGCGCGCGTCACTTTTGGGACAGGTTTTCGAGAACGGCGAGGCGGGACGCGTCGACGGGGGTGGATGTCGGTGATACTGTGCGCCGAGTCTGCGTGAAGAAAGCGCCTGTTCCGTACTACCGTTTTCTACGTCTACGGTGGGGATTTACGACGGTGTTGGGGGTGTCTGACGCGCTCGAGGTCGTCCGGCGCGCGCGCCGACGGCTCGGTTGGATTTGGAGCGTCGGCGCGCGGACGCGACGTCGTCGAACGTCGTCGAGTCGTCGACGGCGACGAGCCTGTGTAAGATTTGAGTGGATGGGTCGATGAATGATTTCGCGCGGAGCGCGGACTTGATGCGCTCTTTGCGCTGTCGATAGTGCTCAACGCCGACGACGGCGTTGGCGTCGACGAGCGCGTCTTCGTATTGATCGAATAACTCTTCGAACGACATCACGTCCGGTGCGGTGGCGTCGCGCTGGCGTCCGCGCGCAGACTGTGGTGGACGAGAGAAATCGAACGGGGTGAGCTGCAGGACGCACTCGGCGCGAAGCGCGCCTCGCGCATCGGATCTGGCGTTCGCTCGCGGCTGCGCGCGCGCCTCCGCCTCGAGTCGTCTCTCGGGACCGGCGCACAGATCCATCAGGGTGAATTTCAAGTCGGCGAACAGCTTTCCTTTGGCGTTGGCCAATTCATCCTTTTCGTTGGCGATCTTTTTCCGCACGTCGTCCTCCGTGACGACGTCTCGTTCGACCGCCGCCGGCAGCGTCTCCAACACTAAATGAAATACTGTCTTCAGCGCGTCGCACCCTTTCGGCGCCGTCCACTTGGGCGCGCAAAACATCGCCCTCGCCACATTAGTGCGTCGCATCTCTTCGTCTCGAAACAGAGGCACGAGCGCGCCCTCGGCATCCACGCTTGGCTCGCACGTGCGTCGGCCCAACGACGCCCACCGCTGCTTCCCTTTTCCCTCCATTTTCGCGTATAGCGTCGCTGCGAACCGCTCGCGAACCAAGGTTTCCTTTTTCTGCTTCTTTTTCATTCCCATGATGTCCGTCTCGCGCACCAGCGCCTTCTCGCCGTCGCGCTCTCGCGCCTCTCGCTCTCGCCGCTCCGCCGCGCGAAGAAACTGTTCGCTTCGCAGTCGTCTCAGCGCGATCTCCACAGCTCCCGTGTCGCTCGCGTCGACGGCGCGTCGTCCTCGCATCGCTGTCTCGCCCTCGGACGTCCTCGTCGACGCCGCGAGGACGCGTCCCGCTGTTGACGATGAATGCGCGCGCTCCAACATTCGTCTCTCGTACGCCGCGTACAGCTCCACCGCGTCGCGTGCGTCCGTGGGATCGTCGGCGTCGACGTCTGAATCATCATCCGTCGGATTTTTCTTCGTCTCCCCGTCCCCTTCCTCGTCCTCGTCGGCGGCCGACGCCCGCGCGCACCCGGGCACGAACCGCGCGAGCGCCGCGAGCATTTACATGACGCGGCAGAGTGACGCGCTCGAGCGTCGACGCGCGCGTGTGTCGCACCGCGACCGCGCGCGTTCGATGAAGGAAAACGTCCGCGCGCACTTTTGGCGACGACGCGCGCGATGACGACTGGGAAGACGGATGGGCGCGACGATGCAGACTGGGCGCCAGCGCGTTCGTTCGAGCTCGAGGCCGACGACCTCTTCGACGCGCGACGATGGATAGACGGCGACGTCGACGCGTTGACGCGCACGGAGACTCGAGCGTCGTCCTCGGGCGCGTCCGTGGTGGTCGAACGACGCGAGGTTCGACGCGAGGGCGACGACGAGTCGTCCGCGGTGCCGTACGCGTTGGCGCGCGCGCGAAGACGGGACGACACCGTCGCGCTGCTCGTGTACATGCACTGCACGGGATCGTCGAAAGAGGGCGTGTTTGAACATTTATTGCGGTATGCGAGCGAGGATGGTTGGCACGCGGTGTCGTTTGACGCTCCGGGACACGGTGAGCGCGCGGAAACCGACGCCGATTACGCGACGGTGTTGTCTCGCGCATACTACGCCATGGGCGAACGCGACGCCGTGAGACGGTACGGGACGTCCCCGTTCGTCATCGACGGCGCGATCGATTGTCTCAGGGTGACGAGAGCGGCGGTCCACGTCACGGGAGCGACGAGAGTGGCGCTCGCGGGGGAGAGTTTGGGCGGGATGTACGCGACGTGCGCGGCGGCGGGATGGTCGCCCGCATGGGGGTTCACCATCGACGCGTGCGCGCCGATGATTGGGTTTAGTTACTTCCAGTACGGGCTCGCGAACGAACAGTGGTTCGCGCGAGCGGTGTCGCTGCCGACGGCGCTGTGGATACGCGTGAGTAAGGGGGAGCGAGAGGCGCCGTCGCTCGAGGACGCGCGCGCGTTTTACGCCCGCGCGTGTCCGGACCTGTGCGGTGGATCTCGCGACGGAGATCGCGCGTTGACGGCAATAAGGGCGAATAAGATTCACTTTTGCGCGGTGAATGGGTCGGAAGACGCGCGAAATCCGTTACAAGGGGTGCGCGAGGCGTGCGCTCGGCACGACGCGCCGAATAAATATCGAGACGCGCTGTCGCAGTGCGTCGTCGTCGCTCGCAAGGGTGTCGGGCACGACATCACGGACGAGATGCGCGACGTCGTACGTCGCTTTTTACGACGCGTGCGCGAAGCCCCGCGCGCGCCCGAGATGGAGACGTTCGATAATAGCGAGTGGGACGTCGCGCTCGCGGTGCCAGCGACGTCGACGCCGGAATCGTGTCTCGCTAAACTCAAACATTGGGCCGAAAACGAGGACGACGCGTCGTACTACGCATCCTATCTCGACGAGGATGATCGTGCGTATTTATCTCGACCGGTTTCCACGATCGGTGCGCGATCGACCGGCGTGGACGCCGTCGAACGGTTACTCGCCAAGGCGAAGAGACACGCCGAATACGTCAGTTCGCACGACGTCGCGAGACGCGAAAAGGCGACGCGAGACGCCGCCGCGCGCGCCGACGCGGAGCGCGCTTATCGAGATACCATGGAGGCCGAGCGCCGAGCCGCGGCGCGAGACGCCGAGGCGCTCGAGGCGCGACGCATTCGAGACGCGCGTGAGGACGAAGTCGCGAGACGCCAAGCCGATGAGGCGCTCGCGCGCGCGCGCGGATCGCGAGAAGCGATGGAATCCGCGCGTAAAGAGGAAGAAGTCGCGCGCGCGAAGAAAGAGGAGGAGGGTTCGCGACGCGCGGCTGGCGTCGCTCGCGTTCGGGAGTTGTTATCGAGACGCACGGCGACGCAAGAGGTGGCGCGCAGGCGCGTCATGGAGCGCGTGTCTGACAAAATTCTCGAAAAGAAAACGTCGATTCATGATCGTTTAAGACGCGTCAAGGGCGCGCACGAGGCGCGTCAACGCGAGGATGACGAAGAGTATATGTAAATAAGAGAGTCGCTGTGTAATGTACTTACGGCAAGAGCTAGGAATTATGTGGTATCTCAGACGGCGCCGATTTTGGCGAGGAGCTTCTTCGACTCGGCGACGTAATCCACCGGCGCGCACTTCACCGCCGTCATGCGACGCTTCGTCTCGCCCTGGTACTCCTCGGATTGCACCTTGACGAGGAAACTCCAGTGTTTGCACGTCATCTCGCTCACGGCGCGTTCGTACGCCTTGAAATCATTCTCCTTGAGCGCGTGCAACTCATCCGCCGACAAACCGCCGAACATCATCTTCGCTTCGTCGTTGAAGGCGTTCATCCACGCGCCACCCGAGGCGTCCATCGCCTTGAATCGCATGATGTATCGACGTTCGCACGTATCGTACGTTTGACCGTTCGCTTCGCAGTAAAACTTACCGTCACCCGTCTCCGTCACCTTTTTGTTGTTTCCGTCTTCGGGCACCGAGGCGTAGTACATGGGTTGATCCGCCTTGCACATCACCGTGTGCGCGGCGACGTAGGCAAAGACGGGCTTATCGGTCGCCGGGGCGATCTCTTCCGGTTGAAGCTCGGCGAGGTTGGTGGCGGAGATGTCCTTCTTTTGACCCTGACGCGCGGCGGCGAGACCTTCGCCGGCGTGCGTAAACGTCGCCGAGGCGCCGGTTTCGTCCCACCACTTTTTGAGCTCGGCGGCGCGAGGCACGGCGTCAACCTCTGGATCGATCACCATGTCGGAGCGGGAGACGGTGCCGATGGATACGCCCTCGTAATCACCGACGCGAACGGATCGAATGGCGACGATCGGGTTCGTCATGGAGGCCAATTGTTCACCCTGCTCGGTGGCGAGGGTGTTCCAAAGCGTCAATCGAATCGACTTGAGCGAATCATCCACCAAGACGACTTCGCGCTTGTTGAGTTCGGTGTTGTCGCTCTTGCGGCGAATGGAGGAGAGTTCACTGACTTCCTTGACGACGGCGACGACGTCGACGTTGCCGCGAGCACCGATTCTGCTCGAGAGCTTGTCGATGGGAACGAAGGCGTACGCACGTTGCATCTTTTGCGCGCTCGATTGATCGATGTCGTCGCACACGTCAATCTCCGCGCGTCCGTCGAGGTTCATCTCGTAATCGTTACCGGACGTGGAGTATCGCTTGTCCGCGGGCTTGAGAGACCCCTTGGAGACGTAGTACACCTTGCCAACCTCGAGAACGTTTTCATACTTTTCGATGGCTTCTCTCCAGAGCGTCGCCCCGATCGCCGTGCCTTCTTCATCGACAAAGTCCACGGAGCACACCTTACCCTTACCGCGCGCGCTTTGATACTCGCGCACTTGTCCCTTGTTCGTGAGCTTCACCTTGACCGTCCACGGCGTGCGGTACGGGTTGAGCGCCGCGAGCGGCACCGCCTTGCGTTCCGCGCTCGCCGGCGTCTTCGGCTCCGTCTTCGCCGCCTTGGCCGCCGGCGTGACCGCCTCCACGACCTCGAATCCGTTAATCACCGCGAATGGTTTACGCTCACCCTCACCCGAGCACTCGTACGCGACGTCGGTGAGCTTGAGCACGGCGTTATCCTTCACCGCGCCGCTCGAGAGCTTGGCGCCGCAGTCGCTGGAAAATTTCGCCGGAATGGTATTCTCACCATCATTCAGCGTCGCGCTGCGCATCGCACGAACGTTCATTCGTCAGTCGTCCGATCGTTCACCCTTCCACGCGTCGCGTCCCGCCGTCACCGTCCCGTTCGCGCGTCCACGAGCCCTCGCGCGTCGTCGTCGCCTCCGTCGCGGCTTCACTTCAGTTTCAAACGACTTTTCACCGTCTGCCTCGCGCGCGTCGTTTCCCCGCACCTGTACGCGTCGTCCGCGCTCTTAAAATCCAAAACCTGCGCGCGAAAAGACGTACGAATATATCCCGCGTCACTCATCGTCCTCGCGCGCGTTCACACCGTCGCGCGCGTCGTCATCGCGCGTCGAACGGTCACCACGCGCGCGCGCAATTTCAAAATCGCGGGGGCGCGCATCATCGGTCGCCGCGTCGCCGTCGTCGCACCTGCACGCACACGTTCGTCGCCTCGGACGGACGCTCGCGAATTTGTTGCACCGCACCGGGAGTGAGCGCCGCGCTCATGACGATCGTCGCGCGCGTCGTCGTCGTCTGCCGCGCCGGGCGCGCGGGCTGTCGAGCGTCGAGCGAGCGAAGACGAGTCCCCTAAACGAGGATTCGGGACTCATAGGCTTTGTTTCGAGCTGTGACCCATCACGGAGTCCCCGGCGCCCAATTGCTTCACATCCTCACGGTGGAGCTCGACCGAGGCGCGTCGACGGACGGACGGACGGACGGCGACGATGTCGACGACGGCGGCGACGGCGCGCGCGTTCGCACCCTCGGTCTCGGTCTCCTCGGTGGCGGCGTCGGCGGTCGAGCGCGCGCGTCGTCGGTCGAGCGGACGGCGCACGGGCGCCAACTGTCGAGCGCAGACGCCCGAATACGCGCCGACGTCGGCCGACGTCGCGCTCGCGCGTCGAATCGCGCGCGCGGTGAACGAGGACGATGGGTCGTGGGCGTTCGTGCGCGCGCCGGCGGTGGTTCGCGCGCGAGGTGGGGTGGGGGTGCGGTTCGCGCGCGGCGACGGCGGGCGGGACGCGACGACGAACCTCGTGCTCGGCGCGCGAGAGGTGGAGCGGGCGAGGGAGGGCGAACGCGACGGAGGGGATGGACGCAATTTCGCTGACGCGTGGATGCGGGGGAGGATTTTCGCGTCCGGGGCGCGCGCTTCAACGTTCGAGCGGGCGGTGGTGAAGGTGTGCGCGACGAAGGCGTGCGCGCTCGGCGAGCGAGCGGCGGTCGAGGACGCAAGCGAGGACGAGGACGCGAACGAGGACGAGGTTGAGGGTGCGCTCGAAGATGTCACGTCGTGGGCGCAGCGCGCGGTCGAGCGTGGGCGCGAGGAATCGGAAAAGGAGTGTCGAGAGCGACTGCCGCCGCTTCGGGACATGCAGGACCAACGCGCGTTTTTTAGCGCCGCAACGCACGCGTTGGACGACGATGACGCCGATGAGACGACTACATCTCTCGACGTTGACGCGTCGACGTCGTCCGAGACTGTCGTCGCGTCATCGTCGCGTCGTTGGCGAAACAGACGCGTGTACGCGGCGTTGTACTCGCCGTCTCGAGGCGTCTATCGTGTCGCCTCCAACACGAACGGTTCCAACAAAGCGTTACACGCGGAGATGAATCTTCTCCTGAGCGTGCGCGCGGACGAATTCACCGCCCTCAGTCATCGACTCATCGATCCCGACACCGTCCTTCTCACCACGCTGCAGTGCTGTCGCATGTGCGCGGCGTTGGCGGACGCGCGCGGCGTCCGCGGCGCCGTCTACCTCCGGGAAGACCCCGGAAAATTAGCCAAATCCACCGCGTTACAGCGCCACCCATCCCGAGAGCGCGCGTTCGATTGGAACGAATCATAGATTTCCACGATTCCACCGTTTCCACCGCCTCATCGCGCGCGACGGTGCTCCCCGATCCCGCGCCCGGCCCACGCCCAAAGCCAACGCTGCGCCCAAACCTCAGTGTGCGGCGGCGTCCGTCCGTCCCTCGCCATGACCTCCGTCGCCCGTCGACTCGGTCGCGTCGTCCCTCTTCCCAACCTCAGACTCAGGCTCAACCCACCTCGCTTCGACACCCCCGAGGCCGCCGCCCGAGGCGTCGACGAGGTCGTCTTCGTCACCACTCCCGACGTGACGAAGATCGAGGTTCGAGCCTACCTCGAGCGCGCCCTCAACGTCGGCGTCGAGTCGGTGCACACGGCGAATTACGAGGGACGAAAGCGACGCGATCGCGGTGGGTTTCACCGTCGCGCCGATTTCAAAAAGGTGTACGTGACGCTCACCGAGCGATGGTTCCCGCCCGAGGCGTTTCGAGTCAAGGCGGCGCCGGCGGGACGCGGGACGGGCGCGGGCGCGGAGACGCCCGCCGACGCGTCGTCGTGAGTCGCGCGTCGTAGTGTTCAGTAGTACTAGTCATAATAATTCATACATAGGTCGTGTTTTCGCCGTCGTGTTCGTCGTCGCGGTCGTCTTCGCGTCGTCCCGTCTTCGCGTCCCGGGGGAAGCGTCGAAGGATTTTGATGAAAGTTAACAACGAATGGTGCTCGAGAGACATCATTCGTCGCCTCGCGACGCGTCGTCGTCCATGCCGTGGTTCTCGATCGGGTCCGCGACGACCGTGGAACTCGATGAGGACGTTCGCGCGCGAATCATCGATGATCCGTCGTGCGCGACGACGATGAAGGAGCTGGAAAAGGTGGAATTGGCCGCGGCGGAGCGGAGCGGTGCGCTCGCGTTCGAGCGGGGGGAGTGCGCGCACGCGGCGGCGTATTACGCGTTGGCGCTGCGGGTGTTGGCGAAAAAGTCGCGCGGGCGCGGTGGGACGGCGTCGATGGGGGCGAAGACGGGGCCGGAGAAACGGAGGAAGCGCATAGAGTTGCGGTTGGCGTTGGGACGCGCGGCGAACGGCGCGGGGGAGACGTGGCGCGCGAACGGGGCGTTCGCGGCGGCGTTGCGAGAGGTTGGATTGTTCGTGGCGAAGAAGGGTGATGAATCGACCGTGGCGTCGGGGGACGGTGAGTGGAGAGGTCGCGCGAGCGATGCGCTGGAGACGGAGGCGACGTACGAGGACGGAGGCGACGAACCCGAGGCGAGCGAGGAAAAGGCGAAATTATTGGCAGAATTTTTACAAAAGTGTAACAAATCCACGAGTAAGGCGACGATAAAGGGATTGGTGGACGGCAACGTGCTGTACAGGGTCGGATCGGCGTGTCATCGATGCGGGAGGTACAAGAGAGCGCTGTTGGCGTATCAGGCGGCGCTCATCATGCAACCGGGCGGTCCCGAGTCGCAGTCGGTCGTGCAGGTGTACCTTCGGTGCGGTGAGATGTTCATGGCCGTGGGCATGCACACTGATGCGTTGAAGTACTACAGAAAGGTGATGAAGCGACCGATGGAGGCGTCGGTGACGACCGGGGATGTCCTGTGCGACATCGCCACGTGTTATCGAATCATGGGCCTGCACGAAGACGAGGAGCGTTGCATGACGCAGGCGAGCACGCGTCCCGAGTACAAGCCGATCAGGATCACGAACATGGTCAAAACCACGGTCTACTCGTACATTCGAGACAGAAACGCGGACAGGGCGATTCACGCGCTCTTGGCTGTGAATAGTATGAAGAAGACGTCGGAGGGATTGTACTCGCTCGCTCGCGTCTATCAGGACACGAAAGACTACGAAACCGCCGAACGATGTCTCCTTGAGGCGTGCGAACTCGATCCGATGTCGCCGCAGATTTGGTTGGACCTCGGACACGTCTATCAAAAGGGGTTCAAGATGCCAGAGGTGGCGTTGAAGGCGTACGGACGCGCCAAGGAATTGGCCAACATGATGAAGGAACACGAAGACTCCATGCTCATCGATCGCGGCTACGGCTGCAGTAAGGAGAACCGAACGAAATTTAACACCGTGGAAGAGCTCTGGATGACGCACGAACACGCGACGCTCGGTCGCGGCGACGCGTTCAACGATCTCGGTTTGGTGAGCTCGGCGCTCAGAGAGTACGAACAAGTGCCGGAGACGGCGCGCGTGCAAATGCGAAAGATGAAAATCATCGTCTGGGCCGTCATTTTGGTGCAGCGCGCGTTCAGGGCGTATAAAGCGCGCGTTCGCGCCGAAATGTCCTCCGGTAAGCGTCGACCGGTGTTGCACGAAGCCATCAAAAAGAAATTTACGGCTGAGCACGAGGGCGGCGTTTCGGAGGAGTGGTACCAAAAACGAGCCAATCGAACAAAGAAGGAGGCGAAACCGTCGGGTATGATGAAGAAATACGGCCACATCACGCGTTCGATCACGAAAAAGCGTCCGAACGAGTCGGAAGTCGCGGCGATCGATCTCTTAAAGGGTTTCAGCATTGGTCAAAAAACGACAAAGGGACGAGAGGCGGCGGAAAAGTCGAAACCCAAACAAAAATCCAAGGGTAAGAAGGAATCCATTCTCAATTGGTGATGCTCGCGATGCGTTCGCGCGAATAGCTTTGTGAAGAATTGTGTACACTATGTAGTAGCTCGCTATATCTATGTTTCCATTCTACTGTCTCTGCGAGCGCTCGTCCCGTTTCTTTGCGTGCACGACGAGATGAAGAAAGTTGTCACATGCTCGCAAGACGTCGTGTGCGCTCGCTAAATCGAACCCGAGATCTACGCGCACGCCCTGCGACAGCACGACGTCGACGTCGTCGATGTTCACTCCGAAAGCGCGTAATCCATCGCCAACGGTCGTCCCCTCGCGTTGAACGCTCGCCGGCGCGCTCGAAAACTTCGCCCTCGAAAAATCATCCTCGGCGACTTGATACACTCGCATCGGTACCACCTCACGCTTCTTCCCCTCCGCGATCTCTCTCGCCAGCGTCTCGGCTCTGTGCAATCGTCTAAAATCTCCATCCACCGTCGCCTCGTACAGCGCGTCCGCGGATTCGCTCGACATGGTCATGGCCTTGCTCGCGCTCGCGTGCGTCGCGTACGTCGACTCCTTCAACGCGTTGAAAAAACTCTGTCTACACTCCCGTCGCAGTCTCGACCATCCGTCCTCACCCTCGGGCGATTCCGCGCGCATCGCTCGACCGCCTCTCACGCGCAGCCGCACGCCCCACGCCTCGTCGACGCCCTTTCTCGCGCCGTCCGCGCACGCGCTCACGCTCGTCCCCAAAGCCAACGCGCGCCCGTCGTCCCCGAACGCCGCGTCGCTCGCCTCGAGCGCGTCGAAATCCTCAGGCGCGCCGAGCACGGTCACGAGCTTCGTCTTGACATCCTCGCGGGCGAGAAACGCGCCCAGCGACGACGTGCGAGGCGCGCGCGCGTGGAGTGATTTCTCGTTAAAATCCAATCGAAGCGTCACCTGCGTCGCGCGCGCGCGTCGTCGTCAGTCATCATCGCCCGTCGTCATCGCGCGCGACTCGTTCGCGCGCGCGCGTCGCGTTCGCGTCCCTCGCGCACCTCTCCCGCGAGCACGTCGACGCGACGGTCGGCGCCCATTTTGCGGCAGACTGTCGCGCGACCGCGCCCATCGCCGCCTCGTCTCGAGACGCGCCCGAGGCGTCTCGCGCGCGCGTCGACATGTCCCACGGACTTCGCGCGACGTCCCCGCCCGTCGCCTCGACGACGTTCGAGGCGGCTGACGACGAGGCGACGACGATTCGTTTCGCATTGTTTGAAACCAAGCGCGTGCTCGCGCGCGCTCGCGACGCGTCCTCCGTCGAGAATCGCGCGGAAGACGGCCGCGTGCGAGAAGACTACGCGAGTTACGTCGGCGGATCGGTCTGGGCGCTCGATTGGCACCCGAGCGAGCGCGCGTTCGCGGTGGCGGCGAGGGGCGAGGGACACCACGCGCACGAGGCGAAACGGTTGGGGACGTGTCGAGGCGACGTCGGCGCGCAAATTTGGCGCGTGCGCGAAAACAGCGGACCGGAGATGATGATGATGCTTTTAGGAAACGGTGGGTGCGTCACGGACGCGAAGTGGGCGCCAGAGGTGAGCTCGACGGGACGCACGGATGAAGACGACGCGCTCGGGCGGTTGGCGGTGAGTTTGGGCGACTCGAGAGTCGAGGTGTGGACGGTGCCGAGATCGTGTCCGTCGACGTCCAGGACGCAAACATCGAACGTATCGTTCGCGGGAATCGTTCCCGAGGCGTACGGCGCGCCCTTGTGCGTGGATTGGAACGCCGTGGTTCCGGGACGCCTGGCGGCAGGATACTCGAGCGGCCGCGTCGTCGTGTGGGACGTCGACGACGACGACGACGCGCTCCGAACCGCGCCGACGTACCCGAAATTCGTTGTCACCGCCGCGGCACAATCGGGTCCATGTCGCGTCGTCCGTTGGCCTCCGCTGGAGCACCCCGAGGACGCGTCCGTGTGCGCCAACGTCTTCGCCGCCGGCGCCGACAACGCCGCGAAACCGCACCTCTTGGATTTACGCGCTCCCTTCGCCCCCGTCGGCGACGTCTTCGAGCGCGGCGCGCCGTGGATTTTAGACATGGTGTGGTTACCTCGAGGTTCCCTCGTCGCCGGGATGGAGTCGTCCGATCGAGCGAGCGCGAAAACGCTTCGATCCGCGTCTTCGTCGTCCGCCGCCGCCGCCTCCAAATCGTTGATTCAACAATTTGACCTCTCCGCCGACGCCGACGACGACGGCGCGCAACCGGTATCGACGTACCAGATGCCCGGTCGCGGCGCACCGTGGGGCATCGACGCCCGCGCGAGCGCGAATCCGAGGTGCGCCGCCGCCATGGTGGCGTGCGCGTCGTCCAACGGCGTCGTCGCCGTGTCGCCGCTCCGCTTCGTCGGCAAGCGTCTTCGCGCGGCATCTCGGCCCGCGTTCGAGACGTGCGCAGGTCTTCGCGCGCGAGACGACGAGACGAACGCGACGATGCGAGCGAATCCCGTGGAAGCACCGACGTGTTTCGAATTCATCGTCCCGGGCGCGGACGACGTGGGCGACCGCGCCGACGCGTTTCCTCGCGGCGCGGCGGCGGCGCCGGGCTCGCGAGACGCGCCAACGACGGCGCAACACCGCGTGCGATGGTCGAGAGCGCCGAGCGGTGAGTGGTGGCTCGCGAGCGGTGGAGAGGCTGGATTCGTGCGCGTGCAACGATTCGACGACGCGTGGGCCGAGCGGCGATTGGAACAGCTCGAACGATTGCACGCGGGCGCGAGAGAGAAGACTTGACGAAAGACTAGCGACTACGAGTAGATTACAGATTAAAATCGACGAGAAAACCGTCCGAGACGTCGTCGTTGACGCCGTACGACAGGCAATAGTGCGCCATGATGAGCGTCCACTCTTCGAACTCGTCGAAACGCTCGATGCGCTCGATTCGCGCGCGGTCTATGGGATCGAGTCTGGCGTAGGTTTGGTTCATGTCGAGCGCGACTGCGCGGCGCCATCCGTTGGTGAGGAATCTCTCGCGCGCACCGTCGACGTTCGGCGCGTCTCGAATGCCCGCGAACGCGCACCCGCGACTCTCGACGTTGCGCATCATTTGTCTCCCGAACGCGTCGTCCGGTTCGATCGGGTCGTAGGCGATGAAGGCGCCTCGTCGCGCGCGGTGGCCGAAAAATCTCACGACCTCGACGGACGCGCCGGGTGGTAAATACGCCAACACGCACTCCGCGATCACCAACGTCGGCGCGGACCAATCGAATGCGAGCGGTAATTCATCGAACGCGCGCGTTAACGCCTCCGCGTCCCTGATATCGCACCCGAGGATGGTATACGCGTCGCCCGACGGCTCGGCTGACGCGGCGGCAATTTTTTGTCGCTTCGTCGTCGCCACCGCGTCGTGATCCAATTCCACCACCCTCGCGTTCGCGTGACGATCCAAGACGTACAAACCGATTGTATCGTAACCACACCCCACGTTGACGACGTTGAACGCCCGATTCGCGCCGACAGAGGATGCGAACGCGTTCGTCAGTGCGCGCACCGCCGCCGTCCTCGCCCAGTATCCTCTGTGCACCAACGGTGGGTGTTTCCCGGCGTCTCGGGACGACGTCGACGGCGCGAACGCGTCGATGTGATTGTCATCCACGTATCCCAATCGAACGATGTCCCTGCGCGCGAGAGAGAGGTCAGTGGGCGTCGTGAAATCTTCAATGTGCGCAGAGCTGCGTTCGGGACGCGTCATCTTCATCGGCGCTCTCACGCGCGCGCGACTCACCTCTTCGCCCGCGCGGCGTCGCGCGCGGTCTCGATGATCCCATCGATGTCATATCCCGACGCGCGAGGGAATCTCGGCGGCGGTGGGCGATCCATCGCGCGCGAGCGCGCGAATGCGGATTTGAACACCGGCGCCACTGCGACGCGCCCATGCGCGCGGCGACGCCTTCGACGTCGGCGCCCGCCCGCGCGCGCGCCGGCGCGACGGATGCGCGTCCGCACCATCGATCGGCGCGCGCGAACGGCGCGAGAGACGACGCGGCGCGACGCTGGACGCGTGGGCGCGCGCCGACGAGGCACAGGTTCAGAGACGCGCGGTGCGAGGCGGGCGGCGCGAAGAACGACACCAAGCCCCCGGTGGCGCAGCGCGCGTTGACAAAGTTTTTAGAGCTTCCGGCGGTGCCCATCGGATCCTTCGTGAGCTCCCCGACGTCGCCGTTGCACAGGATGGACGCGAGGGTGAAACAGGCGTGGTTGGGGGCACTGTTGGTGCTCCCGGCGAGCGGAAACGTCGAGGATAAACTGGCGACGTGCGCGTGTTTGACGCTGGTGACGATGGTGGCGCTGCCGAGAAGAGTGTGGAGACCGCAGTTGCAGTCTCTGATGACGGTGTGTGGGATATTCTTCATCGCGGTGGCGCTCGGGGCGGATTCCGTCGCGCCGGTGGTCTCGGCGAGAGAACCGCCGGCGAGTTTAGAGGGGCTGGAAGGTTTTCCCGAACTCGTGAGCTCGTACAAGTACGTGTTATTTCATCTGGGACCGTTGCAGTTGACGAAGAAGGGGGTCAACTTGGCGATCACGTCGTCGGCGATGACGTTTACGGTGTTGCAGAGCGCGCACTTGGCGTTGTGCGTCACGACGCCAGAGGCGTTGGCAGCCGGATTGCGATGGTACCTCGCGCCGCTTCGCGCGCTTCGCGTGCCCGTGGAGGAGATCATTTTCAGTCTCTTGTTATCGCTCAGATTCACGTCCATCGTGTTCGAAGAGGTGAGAAACTTGAGTTTAGGATTAGCCGCGCGCGACGTGGACTGGCGCGCGCTCGGATGGCGCGGAAGCGTCGACGTGTTCGGTAGATTGCTGAGCCGTCTTCTGGATTCTCTCTTCGCCAACTCCGCCGCCATCAGCGACGCCGTGACGTCTAGAGGGTACACGGACGCCGCGAGTCACAGATTCGTGCTCAGTGGTCGCAAGGGTCCGGGATTAGTGGAGAACGCAGTCGCCGTCATCGGCCTCGCGGCGTTCGTCGGGCACTTCAACGGGGAGTGGATCGCGTGGAGCTTGGACGCGTACAACGCCGGTCGATGATTTTAGATAGTGTAGTAAAATTAAAACCCAGTGCTTTTTTAAAGTGAATAAATACAGCGCGCGTGGAAATAATTATTTAGAACTTGCGAGTCCCGATCTCCGGTTCGTCGACGTCCTCCGCAGGCGACTCGACGACGACGGCCTCGACGGTTTCGTTCGCCGGGGTCTCTTCCGCCACCTCTTCCGCGACGACCGCCGTCGGTTCGACGGCCGCGGTGTCGTTGTTGAGATCTTCTTGACCGTCGAACGGCTTGGAGAACACCATCGTTTTCGAAACCCACGCACAGGCGGTCGATTCGTGTCGAAGACCGGCTTCCTCAAAGAGCTCGACCAAGTTGGTCACCGCGTAATCCTTGTAGTACGGTTCGTGGTTGAACGCGGGAAAACGATCGACGGCGAGCTCGAACGCGGCCTCCATGCCGTTCTCCTTGCCGTCGCCGCGTTGAATGCTATCGACGAAGAACAACTTGCCGCCCGGTTTGAGGACGCGCGCCATCTCCTTGGCGACAGTGGAGCGCACGGCTCGTGGGAGCTCGTGGAATAAATACACGTTCGTGATCATGTCGAACTCGTTATCCTCGAGAGGCATGTCTTCGGCGTTCGCTTCGACGAGTCGAAGGCTACCACCCTTGCCCTCGAAGCGCTTGTTGAGCTTGCGAGTCGCCTCGAGGTAGTGCGGCGAAAGCTCGAGCGCAGTGCTCTGGAGTTCCGGGTGGTTGTCTCGCACGAAGGAGAGGAAACGACCGGTGCCGGAGGCGACGTCTAAGTGCTTCGTCGCGCTCGCGTCCCGGTTGCGCATGAAATCCGCAATGTACGGCAACACCCGACGACGCATGGCGTCGGCGGATCCCAAGAAGAGCGTCTCGACTTGGAAATCGTACAGTCTCGCGCTCTGCGCGCTCAACCAACCGTCCGTTTGGTAGTGGAAGTTTTGCAAGTAGTAATCCGGGTATCTCTTCGGATCGGCGAGGTAACTCTCGCGCAACTCTTGTCCGTTCTTCGCGTTTCTTCGCTCCGCCACGACGCGTTGGTCCCGCGCGTTGGCTCTCGCCAACGCGCTCACCGCCAACGGATTCCATTGCGACGCCGGCGCCGTCGTCGGGTCCATATCGTACGGAAACTTATACACACCGCTCTCCACGAACTCCAACTCAGTCTTAAACACGTCCAAGATGGCGCCCATGTGCTGCTCCAAAAACTCGCTCACCTTTTGCGCCTGCATCTCGGACATGTCGCTCCCATCCATCGTCTTCTTCACGATCGGCGCCGTCTCCGCGCTCCCTCGATCCTCATTCATCACCACTCGCGCCACCGCCTGCGCGATGGCGACGACGTCCAGATCCCTCCCGTCCGTCTCTCTCGAATTGGCGACGCCCTGCGCCAGGAAAAACGCGAATCGAAGTCCCGCCGACGACGTGTACGCCGTCCGCGTCGCCGCCTTTTTCGCCTCCTCGGGCAAGAGTTCATCCACGCGCGCGCGTAACTCTTCCAACGCGCGCGCGAGCGGCGGCGGCGACGACGACGACGACGACGACGACGACGACGACCCCATCGCCGGTGCCGACGCATTCATCGCGCGCGTCGCCGTCGTCATCGCGTCGCCTCGCCGCGTCATCGTCATCGTCATCATCTTTCGCGGTCGCGTCACGCGCGCGGACGCGACCGACGCGACCGTCGCGGACGACGCGAACGGCGCGACGGACATGATACACGCGCGCTCGCTCGCTTCTCGGCTCGCTCGATAACTCGCGCGCGCGCCGTCGTCGACCGATCAATGCGGCGACGCGACCGCGCGCCACCGTCATCCACGTCCCGGGGGGGTGACGTCGACGACGGCACGCGCGCGAGTCCTGACCCCTCGCGTACCCCCCCCGCGCGACGCGACCACGCCCTCACACACACGCGTGCTTCTCTACGACCCAGGTGTCCGATATTTTTAGAAACCATACATCTATCTATACATATCTGTATATTAATCGGACTATACGTACGTATACCATCATCCGAGAGGCCTAGCTTTTAAGGCACACGAAGGGTGACGGTGATCCACCGCAGAGGCGCGAGGACGACCATCATGATGGGCC